>C687J35174_10006442_pt1 | contig 15303 bp, 12 predicted proteins | sample RifCSPhighO2_01_FD_35174 | JGI IMG/M metagenome (IMG submission 35174) | reverse complement strand
GTTCAGTTTAAAAAACTGGCCCGCCAACTGAAAACTACCCGCCACTTGTTTGTGATTGGCCGTGGTTTGTCGTATCCTGCCAGTCTCGAAACCGCGCTGAAAATCAAGGAAATTGCCTACATCCACGCCGAGGGTATGGCCGCAGGTGAACTTAAACACGGACCACTTGCACTCGTGGAAACAGGCACACCATGCATTGCCTTTTTACCCAATGATGAAACGTACGGCGCAAACCTGGCCGGAACCATGGAAATGAAAGCCCGCGGCGCCAAAATTCTCGGCATTTCACACACCCAACACGAAATTTTTGACGAGTACATCGAAGTCAAAGACGCACAAGAAGCTACCATAATTCCCAATATCGTGGCTGCGCAACTGCTTGCATACTATCTAACGCTTGAGCGCGATCTCGATCCAGACAAACCGAGGAATCTGGCTAAAAGCGTGACCGTGAAGTAGTAAAGTGGAGTGGTTAAACTATTCGAACTTTCTAACTCTGCCGGTTTTCGCTAATTCAAGTCCGTCAGCTAAACCCATTAAGTAAAAACCAAATTCCCTGCGGCGTGCCTCACCAAATTCAGATTCATCGAGGGAATTAGTAGTTTTACAGAATTCTTGTCCGAGGCCCCGTAAATCTGCTGGTTTACTATCAATAAAGTATTCGGGTCGCATTTCGAATAATGTTAAGACTGCCACATCTCTATTGTCCAGCCATCTAAAAATATCAAGTTTTTGGCTATAGGTATACTCAGGATCACTTATTAATTTTGACCGAACAAAGGAATCTAATTTGGTAAAAGCAGCTTCTGGGTTATATTCTGCCGAATTATGTTCTTTTGGTATTGACATATACTGAGTTGAATTATAGTATAAAGAGGCTCTAAATTCAAATTTAACATAGTCTGATTTTCCACTAATTAGCAGCAATTACAACCGCAGCAGGGCTTTTTGCAGTGTCTGCCGAAGTGAATCCAGGGTCAGGGCAGGATTTTGCGGATTTTTTATTTTAAGCAGTACATCAGTCATTCCCATAGTGAAATTATTGTAACACATGCTTAATTTATGGTCTAAGGAAGACTAGTAATAACAGAGTAAGGAATTGATGCTTCTCCAGCTTTGCCGATAAGCGTGTTGTAGACAATTCCCTTGATTTCTTTCCGAGGAAAATCATAGCCGCCAATATCAGGAGTTTTGAGAACATAAAAACTGATTTTATCAGATGACACCTCTCCGAGAGCTTCTTTTAAAAATCGAGCGATTCGAACTACGTGAGGCGCATGACTAATTATAATGTAGTGACGAAGCGGTGAATTTTGTTCATTTTGCATTTTATTTTTTATATAAACTGCTTGACTATAGGTATTGATTATTTCCCGATCGTGAACTGTAACAACACGCGGATCATCTGGTATTAAACACAAGGGAGACTTAAGCGCTTGTCTGACAGCGTCTGCCTCTGTAGTATTACCTATATACGTAAGTTTGACATCGCTTTCGGTAATAGCTGTTTTAATATCACTCTGCAACTTTAGTTGTGAAGAATTTAAAATAATTAAACTTTCAAGTCCTGAGAAAGGCGTATACAATTGCATGTTGTCAGTTTTTAATGCGGCCAGATATATGGCTAACAATGCACCAGCATCATTTCGTTGACGATCCCAGCCGTTCATATAAAAAGGATCTCGTTTATTTGGTTTAGTGTAAGTAAAGTAAGTTCCAGGGCCACCGAAAACAATAATCTCTATTTCAGGTTGGTTTTTGATGCTGGGTTTTATCGGATCAGTATCAAAGCGTGCAGAGATCTCAATACTGGCCATTTCGCGTGCCGTATCCTCAATAAGCTCATGAACTTTTAGTTTAAACAGGTCCTCATTTTTTCTTTTTAGGTCTGACCATGAATTAAAATAATTCTGTGTAGCGCCATCTACTTCATGGTTAGGGCGAAAAACTTCATCTTCTGCTCGTGAGATGGCCTCTGAGAACCAGTCGTAAATTTTTTTTGGATTCCTGACCTCGCTTTCCCAGAGTTCAGATTGTGTTTGTTTACTGATTCGGGTTGGAGTTATTTTTTGTTGATGTAATTCACGTGTTATCATATATACCTATAATCATCTCAGTATACAGTTTTTTTCCTGTTGTAACAACGTTTTTATCAGAATATCAGAAACAGCTGTCGTGATGAGCATATAGCCTCGCTAAAGGTGTGACGGTGAAGTAAACTGCAGGTTTTATGTATGAATCAGAACAAGCTATCAATCTAGTGCGGAAAGCAATGCTAATGGACGAAAGCCTTGAAACACCAGGTTGTTGTCGTGACGCAGTGAAAAAACTGTATCAACAATTACACGAACATTTTCCTGATCTTTTGAAAAGATATCTTGTGTATCGTGATCCAGAAACTGGCGAATCACTACATTATTCTTTATTAATTACTAACCACGCTGATCAGAATTATATAATCAATCCGGTTCAGGCTGCATTGTTTCCCCAATATCTTGGACCGGAAGAAACTGCGCCATTTACATTTCAAAAAATGAAAACCACCGAAGAAATTACATAGTATTTCTATTAAGGGCTTTACAAAAGGATTTTAATATACTAGACTATCCAATAGTATGGTAGTAAGAGAACAATATAGACACGAACTTTCTGGGGCACCAGTCGAACCTCTCTATCGTATTCCCCATCTAGAGATTAGAGATATCCGCGTGTTTGCGGATAAGACAACCGCTGCCAAAGCTGCAGGAGAACATATTATTGCTCAGGTCTTGCAAAAACCTGATAGTGTCATTACATACGCAACCGGAAACACTATGCTTCCAGTTTATAGACACATCGCTCAACAGGTAGAACAAAGAATGGTTGATTTTTCTCAAACCTCGGCACGTCACTTGGATGAATACGTGGGCATTAGATTTACGCATCCGGAAAGCTTTGCCGGATATATTCTGAATGAGGTAATTCGTCCGTTTCATGTCCCACCCAACCGTTCATTTCTCATAAATGGAAATTCGCTTAATCCAGCCAGCGAAGCAAAATGGTACAATAGCGCAATGAAAAATCCACCAGCAGATCTGGTTATTTTAGGCGTCGGTCCTCATCCCGGAGCGCATATTGCCTTTAATGAAAGTGGAACGAACTTTACAGATGAAACACACATCGCCCTGCTTGACCGTGTAACAATCCAAAGAGATATTGACCGGGGTGGCGAAGGCTTTCCATCTGCATTTACCCAAGGGCCGGCAAACATCTTTGCAGCTAAGGATATTATGTTGGTTGCGTATGGCCAAGATAAAGGACAGGCATTACGTCGCGCACTCACTGAACCTATTTCCGAAGACTGCGTTGCTTCTGGTCTACGATTGCCCGGGGTTGGAAATAAAGTTACCCTTTTTATTGACGAGGCAGCGGCACAGGTAATCACGGCTGCGTAATTTTTCATTAAGTCCACAGACTTATTATTTCCCACTCTGATAATATACGCCCTTCGTGTTCCCGAGTTTTTTAATCAGGCCGCTGTTCTGCAGTTGTTTGAGGTCGTACCGCAACGTGCGCTCATTTACCCGCATAAACCGGCGACGGATCTGGTCAAAGTTAACTAATTGCTGTTCCTTAATGATGTTGAGAATCTCAGCACGGCGCGGTAGTAGGTAGTCCGTCACTTCAGCTTTTTGCTTTTGTAAAACCAGCTCTTTGGCATTTTCTGCGGTTTCGGCAATTGCTTCCAGCATAAAGACCAGATAATCACTGAGTTCTTTTTCCGGTTCCTCAAGCGCGTGATAATAAGCAGACCGGTGGTTATCCAGATATTCTTCAATTGCGAGTAACCCTTTCATCCCATATCCGCCGTGCACTAATATTTTTTGTAACACCAGTCTGCCAACCCGGCCATTGCCGTCGAGAAACGGATGGATTTTTTCAAACATAAAATGCGCCAGCGCCGCTTTCACCGGAATAAACCGTTCTTTGTTGCTTATTGCATATTTCAATAAACGAAGTGTTAAGGGCTTAATCTGTTTTGGTGGTGGTGGCAAATAAATCGCAATGCCGGCGCTGTTAAAAATCGCGCTCACTTCGCTGCGAAATTTTCCTAAATTACCAACATCTGTAAATCCGGTCATTGCTAAAGTATGCAGGGTAAAAATATCGGCAAGGGTTATGTCTTTATGCCGCTCCGCATACATCCAGTTTTGAGCTTTTAAAATATTGTAAACTTCAGCTTTTTTCTGATTTGGAGAACCGGGTAAATCATCCAGGGTCAGTTCGCTGCCTTCAATCCGCGCGGAAAACAAAGCGCTTTTGAGTGTTGATAGCCTACGAATATTAATTTCAACTTCCGGCGGAATCGTAATGGCATCAATAACTGCCCGGCTTGCCTCAATCCGAGTCAGCAGTTCGGAAATTTGATTATTTAACGCATACTTCGGCGGAATTAACATATGGTGTTTTTTGTCATTCTGAACTTGATTCAGGATCTATTTACCTTACCAGATATGTCCTGATATTTCCAGATATTGCCTAATGTTGCAGGAAAAACTGTACAGCATCTCTACATTATTGATCCTTTTTATATTGCCGAATCACGAAGAGTTCGAAAAGGGTGAATAAAGTTTACTCTTCCCCAATCTTACTTGCGAGGGGAGTCTTCTGGCCGATGTATTTGGCAGTTTTTTTCTTCGAATACGGCACATCAACTGCCGAGGATAATTCTTCAAAAGTCAAAGCGCAAATACGCATACCCGGATAAAGAGAAACCGGCATCCGGCCTAAATTCCCAAGTTCCATAACTACTACCCCATCCCATCCCGGTTCAAAAATTGAAGCAGTTGAATGCACGACAATCCCGAGTCGACCTAATGATGATCGGCCCTCAAGTCGGGCTAACAAATCGTCAGGCAAAGTAAATGATTCAATGGTGGTTGCGAGCACAAAGTCTCCCGGCTGTAAAATAAACGGTTGGTTAGCGGGAATCACCACTTCATCCATCATGTCTGAAGCGAGCTTTTTGTCTCGGGGGTCGATGTACGGATACCGGCTGTGTTTAAAGATGCGAAAGGAATTTCCAAGACGTAAATCCACCGAACAGCTGCCCAGTTGTGATTTCAGATCTAAAGCCGGTTTAAACACTACCCGCTTAGCCTTAAGCGCCTGTTTAATATCCCGATCCGAAAGAACCATATAGCGGTCAGTATACGCAACCTGGCTGATTTGTTCAACTCCCCGGGGTAATTTTAGAAAAAGCGGGTAAAATAGGCAAAATCAAAACTGTTGATTTGCGCGTCCGGTAAAAAATCACACAGACCTACCAGACACTGCGTGTTGGTATAAAAAGGCAGAAATAGCTTTATATCGAGCGCGTTGACTGTCCCGTCATAGTTTAAATCCTCCGGGTCTGGCGTCGGACTCGGTGTCGGTGACGGTGAAGGTACAGGAGTAGGAGTGGGACTCGGGGTCGCAACGGGTGTCGACGTCGGACTCGGGGTTACTACTGGTGTTGGCGAAGGCTGGGGAGTTGAAGTATTTGCGGCAATCCCTGCCATAAAGAAATGGTCTAAATCGCCGATCAGATCCCCTGCGGTCGAATCATGACCGGTTTCACTTCCCGCATGGTGGCCAAATAGAGCGCTGGAAGACCCGAGTTTCTGCGCAAAAGTATTCCGGATAGCCGGATAGTAATCCCAGGCTGGATGGCTGATGACCAAAAAAGTCACGTCGGGAACCCTTCCCAATTCAGTCGTCATCGTATCAATCTGGTCACTCAACTCCGCAGTCACATAGCTTTCCGGATTGTCTTCCCAGCGATAGCCGGAAGAGACACCGGTCAGTGCCCACTGGAAATCTCCGGTAATCAATACTCCTCTGAGCGCTGAAGACTGGGCGGTTTTGGTTCCGTCTGACCGGTATACCGGAGACCCCCAATACGATCCGGCCCACCCAATTGCCCTGATATGTGAGGGTAAGGGAGTTCCCCAAACCTGTTTGATGCCCTGTACTACACTGGCGTTTAAGGGCGTGTGCATTGGTCCCATAATTAGCAGTAAATTTTTCTTACCGGCTACCGGCGATAGAGCCTGGGCTAGCCTGGTTCCGGCAAGTTGAGCCTGGGATGCGCTATTGTTTGAGAAATCAGCGGCACCTAGAGCTGTTTGGACGGTAATACCATCTCCACCAAGCGCCATTATTACCACCGAACGAACAGTTTCAAGCGCCGGAAAATCCTCAATTGAGTAAGGAAAATAATCAGGCCAGTCCAGTTCAACTCCGGCAATCGGCACGGAAGAACCAAATTGCTGGTGTATCTCATCGGTAATATAATTATCCGGATCGACCATGTTTTGCGCGATAAGGACAACTTTCGGGGTGATTCCGCCACGCGCTGTAAAGACAGCTTTGGCTTCGGCGACCGCTGTTTGGGCCATCGCAGCTTTATTTATCCCTGATACCTGGCTGGTTACCTGGCCGGTCCCGGCAATTATTCCCGGCTGCGCCTGAGCATAGACCTGAGGAGTCAAAACAACCAAACTAAAGACAGCCGCTAAGAAAACAGGTACAAACCGAAGCATATGTAATTAGAATACCGGTATTTAGATTTAAAAAGCAATAGGACGTTATCCGGGCTCCAGTTCCTCAAGGACAAAAAGACTCAGTTTACGGTATACTAAACGGGTTATGTCCCCGATTTTCAAAATCATCAAATTCACCGGCCACCTGTGGAAGTGGTACCTGTTCATGGGATTTTTTGTTATCACCGTTTCCTTTTTGTCGTTACTCAATCCGCTACTGACCAAACAGATCGTTGACCTCATTGTCAGGCAAATCCAGGGCGAGTCAGTCGAACTTAACGCGTTTTTTCTCCTTTTGGCGCTCATTATGGTTTCTGATATCGCAATCACCGTGATGACGACAATCGGCCAGTGGACCGGAGATAAACTGGCAGTCAGGCTGCAGACGTTTCTTTCCAGTAAATTCTACGAACACCTGTTGAGCCTGGATATCGGCTATTTTGACAATGAAATTACCGGTAAAATCAGCAATAAAATGTACCGCGGCATTACTTCAATCACCGACTTTGTCCAGTCAATGCTCAATAATTTTCTGCCGTTTTTCCTGACTGCGTTCATTACCATTATTTTACTTTCCCGTTATTCCATGGTGATTGCGCTTCTGCTTACCGTCTTATTTCCGATTTATATCCTGATATCCCATAAATCAAGCCAGAACTGGATGAAGTTTGAGGGTGAAAAAAATCAGATAAATGACTTGTCACAGGGCCGGGTGTTTGAAAGTATTTCCGGGATTCGGGTAGTCAAGGCATTTGCCACCCAACTTACTGAACTCAAAAACTTTCTAAGCGCACGGCGCCAAATGGAAAGTTTGACCGTGAAACAGTCCCGGCAGTGGCATCTCTATGACTTTTACCGCCGGTTTAGTCTGAATCTTATCCTGTTTGCCATTTTTGCGTATATCGTCTATTGGACGTATCATGCCCGCTACACAATCGGCGAAATGACGCTGCTTTTGCAACTCGTCAACCAAGCCCGTTTTCCCCTATTTGCCATGTCATTTATTTTAGGCCAGATCCAACAGGCAAGCGCGGGAAGCAAAGACTTTTTCAGTATTTTACATACAGAGTCGAAAATCAAAGACCTACCCGGCGCCCGCAAGTTACAGATAAAAAATGAAAAAGTATCCGCACTTACTTTCAACAATGTTTCGTTTCAGTATGAAAAAGGTAAACCGGTACTCCGTGATATCAGCTTTGAACTGGGTGTCAAACACAAACTGGCGTTGGTCGGTGAAAGCGGCCAGGGTAAATCAACTATGATCAATCTGCTGCTGCGCTATTACGAACCGCAACACGGCAAAATTCTGGTGAGCGGCCAGAATATTCTGGAAGTGACTCAGGAATCTTTGCATCAGAATATCGCCGTGGTGTTTCAGGAAGCGCTCCTGTTTTCCGGTACCATAAGAGAAAATATCCGCTATGGCCGCCCAGGTGCAACTGATAAGGAAATAGTTGAGGTAGCCAGGGCTGCCAACGCCTATGAATTTATCAAAGACCTGCCGAACCAGTTTGAGTCAGTAATTGGTGAACGCGGGGTAAAACTCTCGGGTGGGCAAAAACAAAGAATCGCAATCGCCCGTGCCATGCTCAAAGATGCACCAATTATCATTTTGGATGAAGCAACTTCTTCGCTTGATAGCAAATCAGAACTGCTCGTGCAACAGGGTCTGGACCGGTTACTGGAAAACCGGACGTCAATAATTATCGCCCATAGACTATCAACAATTGCCAATGCCGACCACATTTTAGTTTTGAAAAACGGGACGGTGGCTCAATTTGGCACACCGCGGGAGCTGCGCGCTGACAAAAAGGGTATGTACGCGCAGTTAATTGCTCTGCAACAGGAACTCCTGAAAGCTCCTTCTGAAGAACGGACCAAGCGCCTCGCGAAGTTTGATCTGGTGGGGTAAAGTATATGTTACTATAACATAGTATTGTTATGACGTTACTTGAATATCTAATGCTAGGTGGTATTTTTTACTTCTTTTACCATGAATTTAATAAAAGACTGGAAAAACTTGAATATCAAAAAGGTCCCGGAGAAACGCAACGATTTTCTGTAAGTGTATTTACTGCAATTCTTAATCATAAGCGACTCAGCTCACTAGTAAACTTAAAAAGTTTAAGCGATGGAAAACAATACAATGATTGGACTGAGGAGGAGCAGGATATATGGAAGAAAAACTATTCACAACGAATTTCAGAAAGCACCTACGTAACATTCTATTATATTGCTGAACTAAACGGTTATTTTGTATATACAAAGAGTAGTCAATACTTTATTAGACGTGATAAATCAAAAAATTGCCTTTATTCATCGATTGTGATCGGAGATAAAGATAAACAATATATGAAATTTGATGTTTACGAAAGAGTGTTAAGAGGATCTGATGGAAAATACAAACATGTTATAACACCAGTTATAACCTATCGAAAAGATTGGTTAAAAGGTGAAGAAGAATTTCAGACTTTATTCGATTTTCCGCTATTTAATGATGAACCTAAAGACGAAGACTTAAAACAAATGGGGTTTGAAATTGAAAAAACAGGTGGAGACGACTTTATTAAGGATTCCTTCGGAGAGCTTGAAAAAACAACATTATATATTGATTATAAGAAAAATGGGGCCACATTATCTTTTGTGTATGACTAATTATTTGTTTGGACACCTGGATCCGGCGGGGTAGGTTTAGGTTGAGACCTGTTCTCCCTTAAACCACTGATAGCACACGAGTGAATTATTGATTTTTTCTACGCCGTCGTTCTGCCCACTCTTTATTCACTTCACGGACACGCTTCATACCTTCATCTTCAGGAATTTGTCGTCCAAAATCTGTATAAAGGGATAGAGGCTGAGTTAACCAATGTTTTAGTTTTTCTCTAATCACCAATGGCGTGTCCTTCAGCTGTTCTCTGACAAGTTTCATCTCTTCTGTATCTTCTCCTCGATTCATTACTTTATATGTATAGCCGGTTCTGTGATAATGATTTATTGTTTTTTGCAACTCATCTCGGGTACAAAACCCAGTTATGTAGTCATTGAAACCATACACATCAGTAATTTTTTCGGCAAATCCTCGGGCTTGCTCCCAAGTGATTGCTTTTTCTTCTAATGCCCAATACAGAGAACTGACTACCATCACATAAATTGCGTGTGAACCTAATAACGATTGACTTTGTATAACAGTGGATCTATCAAAATCATCAGGTAGAATGTTTGCAAAACGTTCCTTTCCGGCAATAAACACAAGCGCCATGGTCATCATTTCATCACCCCAAACCCAGTGACTCAAATCCGCAAGTCCGGCCAGATTTTCAGGAATTGGTTCACGTGATAAATTTGGACGCATTCGTGGTTTACTTCTAAAGTCATCAATAGCTCGCTTTGCTCTTTCCTGGGGTGTTAAACGAGCTTCTTCCAGCATCGCTTCATACCAGCTTTTGAAAGCATCTTCTGTTTCCTGCGCTCTTAGTATCCCCGGATCAACACGGCCTAATTCCCGGCTTAAACCGACAATTTGGCCACTAACTGCTGGTGGCAGTTTTTTTATAATTTCAGCCATATTTTTCCCAAAGGACACCCGGGGCGGGTTTAGGTTGACGCCTGTTCTCCCTTAAACCATTGATAATACACGACCGGAATAAAGAGAAGCATAATGGAACTCGCAATTAAAAGTCCGGAAATGATCGCTCCCCCTAAACCCCGCCACAACGGATCGGCCAGAGTTATTGGCAGTAAACCTAATACGGTTGCGAGTTTGGTAAGAATAATTGGTTCCAAACGGCTGGCCCCGGCATCGGCAATGGCGTCAGTAAACGGCATCCCTTGCTTTTGATTTAAATTAATTTTGTCAACGATAAACATGGAGTTGGTCACCACGATTCCAAAAAGTGATAACACGCCGATGAGCGCCGGAAATGACAGCGGCGTGCCGGTCAAACCGAAAATCCAGAACACGCTCGATACTGCGAGCGGAATCACGAGAAGAACAATAAGTGCCTGACGGTAAGATTTAAACTGGATGACCATAGTCACCAGAATCAGTAAGGCAGATACGCCCATGGCCTGGATAATCGACTGGACTGATTTGGCATTTTCCTCGTTCACGCCGCCAGTTTTCCACGAATACCCCGATTGCATATTCAGTTCTTCAGTAAACTTAAGTAGTTGCTGATTTTTATCGGCAACGGAAAATCCAGGCAACACGGCGCCACTGACGGAAATCGTCCGCTTGCCTGCTTCCCGGTTAATAACCGTGGGATTAGCTTTAGTTTGGAAACTGCCGAGACTCGAAATAGGCAGTGGACCGCTGGCAGATGGAATAAATAAGCTTTGGACTGTATGGATGTCCGGCTGTTTGCTACCATAGCGGAAGACGATATCCTGCTCGTCATCACCGTTACCGCCAAATCGGACTGAATCAAGTGTAAAACCACTGGTGTATGTACGCAGTGCCATGCCTACAGTTTGCAGATCAACGCCATTTGCAGCCAGTGTATCAAGAGCCGGCGTGAACACGAGCGCGCTGGTGCCGGGTTTAATGGACTTTTGCACATTAGTCACACCGGGCTCAACTTCGAGTTTTTTAACCAGACTTTCCGCATATTCATCAAGCTTGCCTAAGTCATCCCCCAATAGTTGAATCTGCACGTCTGCTCCGGCTGGCGGACCGCCTGATTGCTCAATGACGGAAAATTTCCCCTGCGCATAATTTTTATACTGGCGACGAACGGTTTCAGCCAGTTTAATCGAATCCTGTTTACGTAACTTTTTTTCAGGCAGGTGAAAGGTAAACAGAATAGTTCCCGAATTTGCAGCCACCCCGCCAAAATCAGAAATGCCTGATCCGACCTGGGCGACCACAAACTCAACTCCATTGGTATTTTGCAGCGCTGCAAGTAATTGTTTTGCCTCTGCTTCAGCAACCGGAAGCGTAGTTCCGGCTGGCAGTTCCACCTGTGCATAAAACGTATCAGCTTCAACTTTGGGGAAAAATTCGTTTTTCACGAGTCCCAACGGCACCAACACAAACCCCAGCACCGCATAAAGCACAATCCCAAACACGACAATTCGGCGCGCCCGGGCTGAAGCCAGAATCCGTAGAATCAGCCGGTGGTATTTTGCACTTAAGATTTCAATATCCAACATGCCATGATTGCTGTAGGTATTTAATTGTGCACCAATGGTTTTGAGCATCCGGTATTTTTTAACCAGAGAATTCGTAACCAGGCTTACGTGTTTACGCACGCGCATAAAAATAATTGTGGTTAGCGTAAATAAAATCAGTACTAACGGCATTAAGGGGTTACCGGTGAGGGCAAAAAACAACGCGAGGGCAACTGCTGCAAAACCAAATAGCCTCACAAAAATGAGTACCCGGCGGGCAACTTGCGGGCGCAAAATGATAATCATAAACGGCAAGGTAATCAGAACCGCAATTGCGGTTGAGGAAATCATGGTAACGGTGACGACAATCGGAATTGGTTTAATAAATTCACCGATAATTCCTGCTGATAAAAGAAGTGGGATGAATGACCAGATGGTCGTTATCGTCGTCGACCAGATGGGAATAATAGTGTCTCGCCACACCAATAATCCGGTTTCAAACGGGGTAAATTTTCCAGTTTTAAAATAGGTCGTCATGGCAGAAACCACCACAATCGTGTCATCAACCAGCAATCCCAGTGCCAAAAGAAATGCAAACAGCGATAAGAAATTGATCGACATCCCCAGAATATTCATAAGCACAAATGCTGACAAAAACGTCAGCGGTACGGTGAAGGACGAGATGATTGCCTGCCTGAGACCCAAAAATATAAACAAACAGCCGAATACCAGAAGAATCGTGGTCTGGAACTCACCGACTAAATCACTAAACTGCCGGGTGATCTCTTCGGCAGAGTTGATCACCGTCACGGCTGCAAACCGACTTCCCGCAGCTTTTATTTTTTCAGTCACTGCTACTTCAACTTCTTTTTGTGTTGCGTCAATTTTAGCTGTCTGAGTTTTGTAAACAGAAAAGGTGATGACCCGCGCGCTATCCGTTTCCTGGTTTGCCAGATAGGAAGGCGCGATATTTGGCTGGCTGCGTTCGGAAACAGTTGCAATATCACCCAAACGGATGACTTGTTGACCCAGGGTCAGGCGAATATTCCGCAAATCGGAAACGTGAGTAACGGTTGGGTCAATCGTCACGGAAAAGGAATTTTCCGCGGTACTCACTAAACCTGCCGGAAATGCCGCGACTGCAGTTTTTACCAACTGTGACAGTTGCAAGGGATTAATGCCGTATTGACTTACTTTTTCCGGCGAAATTTCTACCACCACTTCCTGAGTTTCAAGCCCCGTAATAGTCACCCGGTCAACTTTGGAAATTTCTTCAAGGCTGCTTTCCAGTTCCCGGCCAAACCGCATGAGTGCAGGAATATCGTTGGTCGTGCTTTTGAGGGCAAATACCCAGATTGGCTGGTCTTCAAAATCCAGTGCATTGACGCGCGGCGTCTGGGCATCTTCCGGCAGGGTGTTTATGCTATCAACAATATTTTGCGTATCGCTTTTGGCTTTTTCCTGGGTGACGGTTGAGAAAAATTGCATGGTAATTGCCGATACATTGTCGCGCGAGGAAGAAGTAATCGTGTCAATGCCACTTAAACCTTTGAGTTCATTTTCAAGCGGGATGGTTACCAGCGATTCAATATCTTCAGGCGAGGCGCCGGGAAGAAAGGTAAAAACTGTAATAATCGGAATTTTGATTTCCGGGTTTAAACGCCGCGGCAAATCAAGATAACTGGCAATACCCAAAACCACAATCGTGAGCACCAGTAGGAGTACAATTCGGATATTGCCAATATAGCGCGCCACCCAGGAGCTGTTCAGCTTCGGGTCAAAACGCAAACGCTCAAGATATGATTTTGAGGACAATTCTTTCGGCATTGTTTATGAATAAATTGGCGAGTGGGTAAAATTTTCGCAGTTCGCTTTTTAAAGTGAGGGACGAAGCTTTTATATAAGTTAAGCGCTTATCCCGAACGATTAGCGGAACAAGAAAATTCTTGCCCACGAGCAAAAATTTTATTGACTAACTACTACATCTCCCGCAATTACATTCCGATCCACAATCACCTGATCCCCTTCTCCTAATCCCTCAGTCACTTCAACATATGATCCCTGGACCACGCCGAGTCGCACGGTTTTGGTTGTAGCCACGAGCTGTTCACCATTTTTTTCCGCAACCAGGACGTACGCTTCATTTTGCGTCTGGTAGACGCTATCAAGTGGCACAAACGGAATTGCAGCAGTAGTATGCGCTTCGCCAACCGGTATGGAAACATTGACAAAGGCGCCGTCATTCACCTGATCGAGGTACATAGCCGGCAGTTCAAATAAAATACTCTGTAGACTGCCTTCGGTGGGTTCAGTGGAAACGTAAACCGGTGCCAGTTCAACAGATTCCCCATTCGGCAGTTCCACAATACTTTTTTCAATCCGGGATACATGCTCCGCAATTTCTGCTGAAACTGGCACAATTATCTGCGTATGACTTTTGGCGCATTTAATATTGGCCAGCACGGTGCCCGGGTTGACACTTTGTCCAAATGATACTGGTACGCGCTCGACTACCCCATTGCAGGGTGAGGCCGGATACATCATTGATTCTGAAATAGAAGCAATCGTCAAATTCAATTTGGAAATTTCTTTCGTCAGGTCAAGCGATTTTTCTTCCAGTTCCAGTTGCTTCAAAGTCAGTTCCCGGCTGAGATTGGAAAGCTGGGCTGATTCTTGCTCTCCGCTGACCTGATATTCGCTGGACCGCAAGGCCATACGCAAACTGTTTAATCCTGCCAGCACTCCAGCTTTAGCCTGTTGTACTTGCAAAATTGCCGCGTCGTTAGACCCTCCTATGTTGTTTTGCGTCAACTGGTTCAGTTGTGTATCAAGGCTAGTGAGCATCTGTTCGTTTAAGGAAACTAAATTCCGGGTATCACCCAATGATTTATCAGTAATATCCCGGAGTTCGTCTGCCTGAGCATCACTCTTTTCCGCAATTTCCCGGCGTTTGCTCAATAATTCTTTTTGCGTAGCAAATGAATCACTGGTAAATTGATAATTCTTTTCTGCAATTTGCCGGCTGACTGAAGGCAAAGTTGCCCCAGCCGCATTTGAAGATAACCAGAAAAGCTGCTGGCCGCGCTTGACTGAAGTCCCGGGCTGGAAATAAATTTTCTGGACAAATCCGCCAGCTCCGGCAGTAATCGTCAGTACACCTGATTTTTCCACTTTGCCGCCCAGCTTAATTTTCGGCACGGCGCCAATACTGTAGAGTTCAACCGTCTTTACTACAGGCTCTGTTTCCGGAGCAACTGGAGCGGACCGGCGCAGGAAATTGCCGATAATTATGAGCGCAAATAGTAAAAATAATGCGGAAAACAGACTCACGAGCGGTTTAGCATCCACTATCCGCAGCAGCCGGCGAAGTAGCATAGTAATAAATCTGGTGATTCTGGAAAGTAGTTGGGACATAACAGTGGGCACGTGCGGCAGGAGATTCGAATTATATCAGTTATTATAGGGTATGTATAGAGGGATGGACTATTTTTTCAACTGTTTTGGAGATAGAAATGGAACCAGTTGCAGTAGCGCCCCAAAACCCCAGATTACTGCGATACAGGACAACAGCCAGCCGAGGAACGGAATTTTAAACAGTAGTGAGGTCGTCAGGACTCCAACCACCGTCACC
>C687J35174_10006439_pt1 | contig 15310 bp, 16 predicted proteins | sample RifCSPhighO2_01_FD_35174 | JGI IMG/M metagenome (IMG submission 35174) | reverse complement strand
TTATTTTTCGTTTGTTAAGTTTCTTCATAAGAACCTGCTCTACAACAGGTCTTATCTTATTTACCGAGAGGACATTATTTCTGGATAAGACATATAATTTATTTCTCCAAGCATTTATATAATCCATTGCCTCTGTGAAAGGTTTAGCATGTTAACAAAAAAGCAAATAGAAGAAATCAGAGAGCATCTGCAAAAAGCGCAAAACCCGCTTTTCTTTTTTGACAACGACAATGACGGACTTACTAGTTTTCTGCAGCTGCGTAGATACATAGACAGAGGAAAAGGTATCCCCATAAAAACTTACCCAGAACTTGATGCACAATATGTTAAGCGCGTGGAAGAACTCAACCCCGACTATATATTTATCCTTGATAAACCCGACGTATCAGATGAGTTTTTAAAAAAGTTGCTTGAAAAAAATCTTTCAGTAGTCTGGATAGATCATCATCAAACACAAGAAAAAAAGCTAGACCCGCTCATCCATTATTATAATCCTTTTCTCAACGACAAATCAAACGAACCAATCGCCTATATTTCCTACAAGATAACAAACAAAAAAGAAGATATTTGGATCGCAACGATTGGATGTATTAGTGATGCCTATCTTCCTGATTTTTATGAAGAATTCCTCGAAAAATTCCCTGACCTTGCAAAAGCAAATCCTTCCGGTCCAAAACCTTCATTTGATGTACTCTATAATTCGCAGATCGGAAAAATAGCGAGAATCCTTGACTTCTCCCTTAAAGACACCCCAACAAACGTCGTGAATATGATTAAACTGATGACACAGGTAAAATCCCCCTATGACCTGCTCCAAGAAAATAAAAAAACAGAGCATATCCTTGAGAAATTTAATGAAATAAACACTAAATATCAAACCCTCATAAAAAAAGCACGAGAACAAGAAACAAAACAACTTATTTATTTTAGTTATGCAGGAACACTCAGTATTAGTTCACACATCGCAAACCAACTTAGTTACGAACATCCCTACAAACTCATTGTCATCGTCTACCTAAAAGAAGGCATGGCAAATATTTCGCTTCGCTGGCATAAAGATGTTCGCACACTTACCCTGCAAGCAATTAAAGATATTCCCGGAGCAACCGGCGGAGGACACACCAACGCCACCGGCGCTAAAATGTCGCAAGAATATCTCCCCACTTTCAAAAAAAGAATCCAAGAAATTCTTAAAGAAGAGTAAAGTTGAATAATCTCTAAAAAATCTAAAATACTCTATAATCATTTATTTTTCTTAAGAGCTCATGATCAAATCTGTTACAATTAAAATCAAAATTCATAGAAGGATCAGGATCATAAACTGCATAAGGTTGAATTTCTCTAAATACAACAGTAGCAAAATTACCTTGTTGATTAAGCAATCGACTAAGAACTGAATTAACTACATAAACCCTGGTGCTTGGTAGCTCGAGTTCATTCTTATCACAAGCATAGGCAATAGACAAATGAGCTCCTGCACGCGAGTCGGCTACTCTTGCAGGAGCTAACATATCAAGAACTTCTATATCTCCCGCTTGAATAGGTAGAGAATCACAAATAAAAGTTCCTTCTAAACAATCGGCAGGTTCATAAAATCCTCGATGCTTAAATTTATTTAAAACTGTACTACTTGTAAGCAAAGTTAACAAATAAACCATAGAAATAAATAATATCAACGATTATAAAGATAATTATACCTCAAAATCACCAAATCCTTCGGATTTGTACCACACCCTTAAAGGGTGTGGTTTGTTAGGATTTGGAGAGTCAGAGAAAAAACTTTTTTCTCACGAGAAGCTAACTACACACTAAAGTGTGCAGTTTTTTGTTCGCAATAACAAAATTTTCTCTAAACCACCATCTTTAAAAACTCTCATTAATTCTTAGTACTATGAACCAATCATCGTTACTATCGACAGCAATACCGATCCGATGCTAAAAGGTTTCATAATTTTTCTAAGAGACCATGGCTAAACCTAATAAAAAATCAACTGAATCTATCGCACGAAAAAACGTGCTCTTTTCTTCAACCGAGCCGCAAGGCTCATCGATTAAAGGCTATGATTTTAATCAGCCATTTGATTTTGAAGAACTTATCAAAAGTTTTCAGACTACCGGTTTTCAGGCAACCCATCTTGCAAAAGCAATCACAATCATAAAAAAAATGCGCCGGCAAAAAGTTACAATCTATTTGGGCTATACCTCAAATATGGTCACCAGTGGATTACGAGATATTTTTAAATATCTCGCACAGCACAAAATGATCCAAGTCATTGTCACCACCGCCGGCGGTATTGAAGAAGACATCATTAAATGTCTGGGAGATTTTAAAATTGGTTTATTTTCAACATCAGGAGAACTACTCAACGCTCAAGGAAACAACCGAACAGGAAATATTATTATCCCTAATGAACGCTACTGCAAATTTGAAGATTTTATTACTCCTCTCCTTGAAGAAATCTATCATGATCAAAAAAAGACCGGAAATATAATCTCGGTTTCCCAGCTTATTAAACTGCTCGCAAAAAAAATAAATAATAAAAAAAGCATCTATTACTGGTGTTATAAAAACAACATCCAAGTCTACTGCCCCGCGATCACCGACGGCAGTTTGGGTGACATGATTCACTTTTTCCAATATAAACATCCCGATTTTAAAATAGACATAGCAAAAGATATTCATGAGCTCAACGAGTTCACTATCACCCAAAAAAAGACAGGGCTTATCATTTTAGGAAAAGGAATTGCCAAGCACCATATTCTCAACGCAAACATGATGCGAAACGGAGCCGACTACACCGTCTATATAAATTCAGGAGAAGAATGGGACGGAGCAGACAGTAACGCACGACCAGATGAAGCGATAAGCTGGGGCAAAATTAAACCAAAAAATAAAAAAGAAACAACTGCCATCAAAGTATTTGGAGATGCCACTATCCTTTTCCCACTCATCGTTGCAACCTGTTTTAAGAATCACACAAAGGATAAGTAAATTCAAAATTAACCTCACGAATCAAACCAACAAGTTCTTCATCTGCCTTAACCTCAAGTAATGTATAAAATTGCGCAAGGCGCGTTAAATATCTTTTTCTAAATTTTCTACCACTCGCCCCACAAGAAGAAACATCTTGAGCAAAAAGACCCTTTAGATAACGATAGACATATCCAGCACTTCGCGACTCGCTACAATCTATTCTTTCAGCGAAAGATTTAGCCGCTCGTCGCTGAGTAAAAAAATTTTCCAAAACTTTTTTTTCTAACAGCCATCCAATACGCTTACACCGATTAATATCCTCAAGATATTTTTCTTCGGCACTCGCTTCATCCATAAAAATCCAGAAACAATAAGTTATATAAAAATATAGGTTATTCAAATCCAATACCAGATTCATGACGACGAGCCCCTTTACCAGAAAATCCCGCTCGAGCAGAGGGAGTTCTTGGATCATAACCTCTCGCTAATTTCCGTGGCTGACCAGTAACATCCCTTGTTTTAATCCCCTTTACCATTTCAGTATAAGGTTCATCAAAAGTAATAGGACTGCTTGTGTTAAAATCATCAGCACTTTTCTCACTAAGAACTTCCTCAAGCGAGCGAACTCCTGTAGCAAGATCAATTAATTTGTTCCTATCAATTCCTACAAAAGAAAAATCAGGTCTATCGCTAAAAAGAGTAGGATATCGCTCACGTACTTTTTGCTCATAAGTAATTGCTTGATAGCGACCAAGAACATTTACAATAGGAATCCTATCATATAATCGCCGCAAAGTTTCATCCCCAAGAGTTTCTAAAGACTTCCCCTGATATAAATCTCCAATATCAGGATACCATCCTGCAAGTACTCCTAACACTATTTTCTTACTAGATCTTTGTGTCATCTCCTTGTCTAAATAAAGAGGTTTATATAACTTGTGCTAGCTAAAAAATACTCCCGATAAAAAAATTTCGTAAACAAACTTGGCTAGCTTTCTTGTAATTCTTCTAAGAATTTATCTAAAAAATTTTTATCAACAGATAATATTCTATATCCATCCCTTTTCGCTTGAGCATGCAAAGAGATATCTGAAGTTCTTATAATAGTTCTCAATTTACCAATTTTATCAGCCATCAAAAAACATTTTCCACCCAATCCATCACAAAAATATATATCTAAATCTTGAGGTAAATCTTCTAACGCATAATATATCCTTCCGAGATCAAACTTTCCTTGACTTTCAAGCAGATAATTCGAGTCCTCTCTTGTTTCAGGAAGGATCCCTAGCATAAGCAAATGAATCTGATGCAAACTTTCGTTGAGATGACCATATCGACTATTAGCATCTATTTCTAAATCTTCAATTATTCCAATTCTTGTCATGAAAAGATGCACAATAATCAGTATATAAATATTTTGACAAATCAAAAAACTAATAACTCTTTCCTATATGCACAAAATAATGTGCTTGCTTGCCGCACCCTACGCACTGCTTGCCCTTCAGCGACGGTTGATCAAGCGGCATGTTCAAAGTTTTTCCCCCGCCCGTCTGCTCTTTAACTAACACCTCACAGGAATCTTTATCACACAACGGGGCAAGTCCAATTTTTCCTTCAGTAATTTGTTCTTTTAATTGTGCAAGCAAATTAACTTGTTTAACTCCTTCTTCCAACCGTTTTTCCGCTTTTTGGTACAATTCTTTTTGTATCTCATCAAGTAATTTCACAACAACTTTTTCCACCTCACTAATTTTAACCGTTTGTTTTTTTCCATTAGTTCGTTTCACCAACACTACTTCTTTTTTTTCAAGTTCCCGAGGACCAATCTCAAGTCTAAGGGGCACTCCTTTAAGCTCCCACTCACTATATTTCCAGCCCGGACTATATTCCTCGCGAGCATCAAGCACCACTCTTAATTCTCCTAAACTTTTTTCTAATTGCTGTGCAGCTTTGAGAACTTTTGTTTTATCATCCTTAGTAAATATCGGAACAATGACAAGTTGCTCGCTTGCCATTTTTGGAGGAATAACTAATCCTTTCTCATCAGAATGCATCGCAAACATCACCCCCAGCATGCGCGTGCTTATTGCATAAGTAGACTGATAGGCATATTGTTTTTTCTCATGTTCATCTAAAAAAGTTATCTCATATGCTTTTGCAAAATTTTGTCCATCGTCATGATAATCGGGACCTTGAATCGCTTTTCCATGAGGAAGTAATAGTTCAATAGAATAGGTGTCAACTGCCCCTGCAAATTTTTCTTGGGCAGTTTTTTTCCCAATAAGTCCGGGTAAAGCCATATAGTCTTGCAAAAATCGACGGTAAATCTCTAAAATTAAATCTCTATCTTTGAGTAAATCTGTGTGATTTGCATACACATGATGCCCTTCCTGCCACAAAAATTCTCGTGTTCGCAAAAATGGAACTGGATGTTTAAACTCCCAGCGCACCACTGAGTTCCACATATTCCAGCGCATCGGCAAATCTTTATGACTACGGATCCATTTTGCATACGAATCATAAACAATTGCTTCGCTCGTCGGTCGAACAGCCAATCTTTCATCAAGTTTAGTATTTCCTGCATGTGTCACCCAGGCAACCTCCGGAGTAAAACCTTCCACATGCGCCTGTTCTTTAGTAAGCAGACTTTCAGGAATAAACAAAGGAAAATACGCATTCTTAATCCCTATTTTTTTAAATTCTCCATCGACAACCTGCATCACTTTTTCCCACAATGCATACGAGCGCGGTTTAAATACAATGCACCCTGAAACCTTGGAATAATCGGCCAAATCTGCTTTAAGCATAATCTGCGTAAACCATTGCGAAAAATTATCTTTCTCTACTGTAATTCCTTTACTATCTCTGGGCTTCCCTTCGTATTTTTTCATACCCCCCTTAAGTATTAGTTGTTTTAAAGGATTGCGGTCTATCTCTCAAGTAAAGAAAAAGCACAAAGCCTATCAAGACAATGCTCTCCTCCCGCTTCAGATAAAGTTCCCTCGTCAACATATCGAAAAATAATTGCTGCGTATCCCGAAAGATATGCATCACTAAAAATAAAACAAAAATTATTCTCGCCATCCTTATACTCAAAAAATTAACTCCTGTTTTAAAAAATGTTCTAGAATCCATAGAGCTTACCATATTTTTCATCAAGATAACTAAGAAATGATTCTATAGATAATCCTTTTCCACAAACTTGCTTAATGATTTCATCAGCAAGTTTTCGCGAACCATAGTGATGAACTTTTTGTTGCAGCCAGGCACGAACCCCCGAAAAATCACCGTTACTCATTTCACTAATAAGCGCTGGATGATCTTTAGTAAGCTGCAAAAATAATTGCGCGGCATAAATTGTTCCAATTGCATAACTAGGAAAATAGCCAAAATATCCCTCGCTCCAATGCACATCCTGCAAGACTCCTTCCTTGTCATCTTTAACGCTAATCCCAAAATACTCCCCTATTTTTTTATTCCACACCTTTTTTAAATCGCCTACTTCCAATTTTCCACTAATCAAATCACGCTCAAGTTCAAATCGTAAGATGATGTGCAAACAATAATGCACTTCATCAGCCTCAATACGAATCGGCCCCTTTCGCACCTGATTAATTTTTTTATACCATTCAGAAAAATTTTCTTTTATCGTAAAACCATCAGAGAGTAGTGGAAAAAAATAGTTCCAAAATGGTTGCGAAAGTCCAATCATTAATTCCCAAAACCGGCTCTGCGATTCGTGCAGTCCATAACTAGGAGCCTCACACAAAAAACTATAGTCATTTACCGTCGCTGACATCCCCCGCTCATACAATGCATGCCCACTTTCATGTATAGTACTTCCAATAGAAAAATAAGGATCATCACGAACATTAGTCGTAATACGAAAATCTCCCTTGCCAATTTTAGTTGAAAACGGATGCTCAGAAATATCTAGTCGAGAAAAATCATTTGCTAAACCTAACCGCTCTGTAAGCAGCTTTGCAAAAGCCAGCTGCCCCTCGCGCGAAAACGATCCTTGCTCCAAATTTTTTGATCTTTTTTTATACCCCTCGCTTTTTTCTATTCTGTCCAACAGATCAAGCAGCCCTTTTTTTAATTGATCAAAAAGTGGGCTTAATTTTTCCACCGTCATTCCTTCTTCAAATTCATCAAGCAAGCTATTGTAAGGATGACCCGAAAAATTATAATAGCGAGCTTCCTGTCGTTTGAGTGCAACAACTTTTTCTAAATGCGGTCTAAAAATTTCCCAGTCTTTCTTCTCGCGCGCTCGCTTCCACGCATCAAAAGAAAGAGAACACGTCTTACTTAATTCCTCAACAAAAAAAGCCGGTAATTTTCTTGACTTACTAATAGTCTTATGTAATTTTCTAATTAACGCCCGTCGATCATCATCAAGTTTACCAGAAACTTTTTGTAATCGATTCACCGCCGCAAAGAAAAGATCATCAGTCATGCGTTTATGAATTAAACTCTGTAAAAAACTCAACTGTTCTGCTCTCCCCTCCATACCACTCGCAGGCATATACGTTTGATTGTCCCAATGCAAAAGCGCACTTGTCTGCCCCAATAAAATAATTTCTTTTTGAAACTTATCAACAAGTTCTAAATCCTGAGCAATAACTTTATTCATAACAATTATGAGTAGAAAAGAAATTTAAATATTTAGGTATGAGCCCGTGAGGATTCGAACCCCAATCAACTGGGCCGAAACCAGTTATTCTATCCCTTGAACTACGGGCCCCTATTTACCTATTATAGATAACCATCCATTCACTATTTAAATCTTTATTGTGAAAAGGTTCTCATAAACCGTTCAAGTTGAGAACATGCCCGCACCAATCTAAGCCGAGGAGAAATATGATGCATATAATTTTTCTGGAATTTTAAAAATTCATCAAGTGATAAAAACATACTCTTACTTGTCTTAAGTTCTTCTTTAACTTGATCAGATTTTGCAGAGGTAAACTGATCTTTGATCAAGAAAGCCTGCCTAGGAAAATAAAAAGTATCAATCTGGTGAACAGGTGCATGAGTGTCCCCTTTTTTTATTACTTCCCTTTTAAGAAGTCCACTATCCTTCACAACAAAAAATCGATCTCCATAGGGGGAACTTGATCCTTGTTTATACACTAATCCTTCTGGCAAAGGGCTATCAACAACAAGTTGTGCATGAATAAGTGCATCTTCTCTACTACCCACATAAATCCCTTGACAAACAGCACAAAGATATGCCTCTAGTGGTTCTAGTAATTCTTTGATCTTCGTTTCTTTCATTACCTATCGATAAGAATAACTTTATTTAAGTTTTATTAGTCTTAAAACTATATATCTATTGATGAACACAATTTCTTGCTAAACTAATCTTATATACTAATATTCATCAACAGCTTATAGAATTGATTTTGATACACGCTCTAGGTAACGCGGTGATTATCTTTGCACAATTCCAAATCCTTCAGATTTGTATCACACTCTATAGGACATAGGTTGTTTAGATTTGGAAAGTCAAAACATAAAAACTATTTATTCAAATCAAAAGTATAAACAAGCTCTTGAGGCGAACTAAATCCAACAACACTCCGATAATCACAACTAGCATACAGCCTTGCAAATTCATGAACTTCTTCATCATTTAAAAATCGGTACATTCTTCTTTTAAAACGATCTCTGGTAAGTTTAGAATTCAAAGAATAGTGACCATCAAAATAAAAGTTTTCTTCTCCAAGTGTTAGCTTAGTGAGTTCCAGTTGATGACCATGAAAAAAAGGATTATCAAAATCACTCCTAATTGCTGCATCTCTTCTAAGATCAAAAGAACAATTGGATACAAAATAAAAATTAGAATCAATTTTATCAACTAACGCACGTCTATGAGCAAACACAAGCCCGCGAGGAAACGGTTTATCAAAAGGAACAGCTCTATGTTGTTGAGCGTCTTTGCGCGTCCCCACAATTACTGCTTCACACAAATCGCATTCATACCCCTCAATCTTTTTAATCATCACAAATCCAACCGCACAAACCTTTAAAAAATTATAGATGCTCTCGTTATAAAAGAGATGGACAAAAAATTTCTAGCGACAGCTTTCACCCTCACCGGTTCAATTATTGGTGCAGGATTTTTAGGAATTCCATACGTCGTCGCACAATCAGGATTTGCAATCGGCGTGTTCTGGATTATTTTTCTAGGAATTATCATAACCTACCTCTTGCTCTGCGCCAGTGAAGTAACTCTGCGAACCAAAAAAGATCATCAGCTCGTCGGACTTGCGCAAAAATATTTAGGAAAAAAAGGAAAATGGGCTATGCTGTGCGTTGCAATATTTGGAATATATTCGGCACTGCTTGCTTATCTAATCGGGGAAGGACAAAGTCTTGCAATGCTTTTTACAAATTCCACCACCCATGCAGGAGGATTTGTCCTCGTATTTTGGATAGCACTTACCCTTTTATTGCGAGAAGGATTAAGAACACTAAAAAAAGTAGAGACCTATGGAGTTATCGTCGTAATTATAGTGTTCATCTCTATCACCTTCAAACTTCTCCCGCAGATAAATATACAAAATCTCACCACTATACACTACGCTAATTTCTTCACTCCGTTTGGAGTAATATTATTTGCGCTCATTGGTTTTTCAGCAATTCCCGAGCTACGAATGATCGCTAAAGGTCAAGAAAAAATAGTAAAAAATGCAGTCATCCTCGGAGCAACAATCCCCATACTCGCCTATCTCTTATTCGCAGCAGTTTTTGTGGGAGTGCTGGGAACAAACGTCCCGCAAGTAGCAACACTCGGGCTCGGAAATTTAGTAATTCTCCTTGGTGTTTTCACCATGTTCACCAGTTACTTTGTACTAAGTTTTGCCTTGCTTGATCTTTTTAGATTAGATTTAAAATTTAAAAAAAGAGAAAGTTATGCGCTCGTAACTATTATACCCTTGCTGTTATATCTTTTCCTTGATCGATTCGGGCAACTAAATTTTATTCAAGTCCTGGGCATTGGAGGAACAATTTCAGGCGGACTAACCGCAATGCTTATTTTACTTATTGCAAAAAAAGCTAAAGAAAAAGGAGAAAGAAAACCGGAATTTAGCATCCCCGTAAACTGGCCAATAATTATTGTTGTTGCAATTATTTTTCTTCTAGGGTTATTCACGCAGCTCTTCTAATTGATAACGTTCCAAAAGCCCCACAACACTTGATCGATCAAGCACTCCCTGCATACGTAGTTCACTGGTAAGAACCATATCTCCCTTAAATTTTGCTAAATTAAAATTCTCTTTATCAAGCTGTATAACAAGTTTCCCACCGTCGATCTCAACTTGACCTGAAGCAACATATGAAAAAGAATCAAGATATACTTGCTGTAATGTTAAGGAGCTATAACTCACTCCCTGTGCATTTAAAGTAATTAAATCGTCCGACTTTGAAGAAATAGGAAGCCCGTTAACAAAAACTTTCGTTCCTTTCCCATCAAACGCAGTGATTCTTCTCCCCTTTACCGAAACCGTCCCCTCAAAATTATCAATCACCACACTATCTCCGCTAGACAAACTAACTTTTTGATTGCCAATAAGTAAAGTCGCAGGCTCACTCACCCGCATACTTACTTTTTGAGAAACGGACTCTACCAAAAGTGATTGAGGGAGATCAAGCCGTGCATCAAGAGCAACTCCTTTGATAATCTCAGACTGACTTTCCTCTTTCACCAAGTTCCCCGTCAAATTAATAAAATCAGGATTATAAAAAGAAGTGTACCCAATAAATAACAAAAGAGCAAAAAATATAAATCCTAAATATAACTCCCATCGAAATCGACGACGGCGTTTAGGCTCTTTAATAATTTCCATTTCTCTCATCGTATAGTTCTCCTTCGCTTAATAACTTCCTTTTCAATTAGATCAACAAAGTGATGCGGGTTATTTAAATTTTTCAGCACCGGACCATCAGAGAATTTATACAGCTGAATATCTCCAAAAGAAAAAATTCGCTGCCACAGTGTCTGCTCAACATCAAGATCGCTTAAAGCACTAAACTCTATGCGCTTTGATCGTATCCGCAAATATCCTTTTTTATGAACGATAGAATGCTCGTGAATCTCGTACGCATTTCCCAGTCGATGAATCTCAGTGGCAATAAGAGTAACGACAGTAAAAATAATCACTAACTCAAAAGTAAAAGGATTAAGCGGCTTGCCCACAATTTGGATATAGATAATAACACAAAACAACACCACAATCATCAAATAAAAAGGAATATACAATTTTCGCGAATTTCTCACCTTCAGTTTTGGCTTCCCACTCCCTTTTTCGGACATCCTAAATCAAAGATAATCCTTCTTATAAAGATTATGAAGTTGCTAAATCGCAGATCTAAGATACCATTATAAACTTTATACACCAATAAAAATTATGGAAACCAAAAAGAATATCTTTTTGTGGATTCTCTACGATTTTGCTAATTCACTGGTATCAATAGTTTTCTTCCTTTATTTTGCTCAATGGATTGTCGTCGATAAAGGAATTTCAGATTTATACTTCAACTTGACATTTACCATTTCTGCTTTACTTTTACTGATCACCGTTCCATTAACCGGAACAATTCTTGATAAATATCTCAGGAGAATTACTGGAATTAGATATACAACCGTATTAACTGCGCTCTTCTATGGAATGTGCGCCTTCTATGCAATAACTGGTAAAGAAATCTACGCACTCATTTTCTTCACCCTAGGATTATATTTTTATTTACTGTCCTTCACTTTTTATACCCCCCTAATAAATGATATAGTAAAATCTGAAAAAAGAGGATTAGTTTCTGGTCTTGGTATAACTGCAAATTACATAGGACAATTCACCGGATTGTTAATCGCCCTCCCTTTTTCTAACGGAACAATTAGTTTATTTGGCTCAGATCCCCGAGCTGAAACGCTTCTCCCTTCTATTGCAATATTTTTTATAATGTCACTTCCCATGCTTATCTTTTTCAAAGAGCCAAAAAAAGAATCTAATAAATTAATATTTAAATCCGCAATAAAAGAAATGATTAATGAAACCAAATTACTATTCTCTTCATCAAATGTAGCATTTTTCATACTAGCCTATTTTCTATTTAATGATGCAATACTAACTACTTCAAATAATTTCCCCATTTTTTTAGAACAAGTCTGGGGAATTTCCGATACAATAAAGACCTATCTTTTACTGGGTATTCTAGCTACTTCTGCCGTCGGTGGAACGCTATCCGGATATATTGCGGACAAATTCGGGCATAAAAGAACGTTAATAGCTATTCTCTTTGTCTGGTTAATCGTACTTCCTTTTATAGGTTTTATTAATAATTTTATTTTGTTTGTAATAGCAGCAATAGTTATGGGATTATGTTTTGGTTCAAATTGGGCAGTTTCTCGCACTGTTATGTCATATGTCGCCCCTAAAGGCAGGCATAATTTAGCATTTGCTTATTTTGGTCTTGCAGAAAGAGCTTCATCACTACTTGGACCAATAGTATGGGGATTAGTCGTCTCAAATCTAATCTCCCTTGGTAGCTATCGCTACAGAATAGCACTTTGCGTAATGACTTTATTTATAATTCTCGGATTATTTGCCCTTTCTAAAGTAAACGATGACAAAAAAGAAATAAAGAAAATTTCTCCTTAAAGATGATAGAAAAAACTTCCATCACTTCAACCCCTTTCGCAATAATTCCAGGACCTTTGCATACTCAGCCCGCTTCTCCGTCGCTGCCATGACCTGCCCAATCAAAAAATTAAGCGCTTTTTTTTCTCCCCGTTGATAGTCATCCACACTTTTTTTATGTTCGCTTAACACTTTCTTAACCGCTTTTTCTAATTCACTCACACTAACCCCTTTTGTAGCATACAATTTTTCCTTGACCGAAAAACTTTTGGGAACAAATTGCCGCAGCATATCTTTTCCCACCAGCGGAGTGATCTGTTTATCTTTAACTAAACTAAGTAGTTCAACAAAATGATCAGCGACTATCTCTAATTCATCCATTCTCTTTTTATTATAATTAAGAACTGAAAACCATTCAACGGTAATCCACGGAAGCACAAACACCGGATCAAGTTTTTGGATAATCTCTTCAAACAACTGTGCAATTTCTAAATTGCTTGTCAATATCTGTGCGTCAGTTTTACCAATTTTGTGTTTTTTTATCACTCGATCAAGTTTTTGCATCGGCGTTTCGGGTAATGCTTGCTTAAGTTCACTAACTTGTTTTTTATAAATTTTCACTGCAGGAATATCAGGATCAGGAATAAATCGATAATCTTCCTGCCCCTCTTTACTGCGCATCAATTCAGTTTTTCCGCTCACCCCATTCCATCGACGAGTTTCCATCACTTGCGGTTTTTCTTTTGCATGACGAGCAAGCTCCGTATCAATTGCTCGCACAATCTCGCTAATAGAATTCACATTCTTAATTTCAGTTCGCTTGCTAACCCCCTTAATACTAACATTAACGTCCGCCTTTATACCTGCATCTTTATCTAAAGCCTTAACATATGACAAGGTCAAAACAAATTTTTTTAGCCAGCTTGCTACTTCTTCGCTCGAACTAAAATCAGGCTCGCTCACCACTTCCATTAACGGCACCCCTGCCCGATTATAATCTACTTTTCCGCTTTGCGGATTCCAAGCAGCAGGATCTTCTTCAAGATGCACCTCGCGAATTCGAATCCCCTCAAACATGCCGTCCACTCCTACAAAATCAGAATGCGCTCCGCTGATTGTTTTTTGGTAACCCGAAGGCATATCCGGCCAATTATAATGTTTTCTTTGAAAAACCAAAACTTTTTTGTCTTCAAGGGTTGCTATCTTGCAGCCCAAGAGCAATGCAATAGTTAAAATTTTATCAATCGCAGATTTATTAGGAAGCATCGGTTTACTTCCCGGCTGACCCGTACAAATCGGACAAACATTAACGTTGGGCTTAATTTGTTTCATATCATGAAAGTTGCGGCAACGGCAAAACAATTTCTCGCTTGTCTGCAAATATCCATGAATCTCAAGCCCAATCATACCCTTACTGGCAGCCATCTATTCTAAAACCACAAACAGTTTAAGAATTTTTGCTTTACAGTAATCCTTTTAAAACTAAACTCACTCCTCTCACCATGAAACCAATTATTGTCTATATGGTTGCAGGACTTTCTTCGCGATTCAACGGCAAGATAAAACAGTTTGCAAAAGTAACAAACAAAGAAACACTCATTGAATATTCAATTAATCAAGCCCTCCCCTACATCTCAAAAATTATCTTTGTCGTGGGAGAAAAAACGCGAGAACCATTTAAGAAAAAATTTAAAAGAAACTTTAAAGGAATCCCCATCTTTTACACCTATCAATCCTACGATAAAAAAACAAGAGACAAACCCTGGGGAACACTTGACGCACTCTGCACCACTATTCCGTTCCTAGATAGACCTGCAATCATCTGTAATGGCGACGATCTTTATGGAAAGCAAAGTTTTAAAAAACTTGCACTTCATCTCAAGAAAAATAAAACTGACGCAACCATCGGCTACAAACTCTGGACAGTCATTCCCGAGCAAGGAAAAGTTACTCGAGGAATATTTAAATTAGAAAATAATAAAGTAGGGGATATCAAAGAACAGTTTAACCTCTCAAAAGATTCACTTAAAACACAAACGCTCAAAGATCAGTACGCGAGCATGAATCTATTTTTGCTCACCCCAAAAACCATAAAAAAATTACACGTGCTCCTCACGCGCTTTAAAGAGAAACATAAAGATGATAAGGCTGCAGAATGTCTCCTCCCCCAAGAACTTGCAAAACTCATACAAATAAATGAACTCTCTCTTAGCTTTTATCCCGCAACAGCTCCCTGGTTTGGCATAACAAATCCGGGAGATGAAACAACAATTAGAGAAGCACTAGGAAAAATCTCAAAACCATCCAGGGGTTTTTATATTCCACACTAAAGTGTGGAGTTTGTTTTGAGTTTTGAGATTCCCAAAAAATCCACGCTAAACTATCCACCATCTAAAGATAGTGGATTTTTTTAGGATTAAGAAAATAAACCTCATCAAAAAGTTCTCTTAAGATTAATCAAAATAATCAGTGCTTTCAAACACATCAGGCATCTTAAAAGTAAAATGATGATGTGCAAGAAAAGTCAAACTTCCCTCAATTAAAGCAACAACAACACGCGCCCACAAATAATACATTCCAAAAATATCAACAAAAAGCCACATTAAAGAAACAGTAAGTAAAATTCCAAAAAAACTAAAAAATAAAAATAAAAAATACCCATGCAATAATCCTGTAGTCGTCCCCCGAAACCCCC
>C687J35174_10006438_pt1 | contig 15310 bp, 14 predicted proteins | sample RifCSPhighO2_01_FD_35174 | JGI IMG/M metagenome (IMG submission 35174) | reverse complement strand
CCAGCGCTTCAATAAAGGAACGCGTTCGGGCGGGATCGTTCTTGTCGAGAAGTATCATGACGTCGATGTCGGACGCGGGATGCAGCTCGCCGCGACCGTAACCGCCCACGGCCACCAGGGCGACCGGAATCCCGGCCGGCAGCAGGGACAGATGCCTGCGCCAGGCGCGCGTCATGAGCTGGTCGATCAGCCAGGCGTGGGCGGTGACGAGCGCGGCGGCTCCGCTGTTGTCGTAGAACCGTTGTCTGAGGGTTTCGCGTCCGGCTTGCAGTGCGGCGCGAAACAGTGGCAGAGGATTATTGGCGCCGGCCAGTGATTGGTCGAACTCGCGGCTATTGAATAAGTTGTCCTTGGTGCTGGCCACGTTCTTTAGCGTCCTAACATAAAGCAATAGACAGGATTCACAGGATTTTCAGGATTTACAGGATTAAGGATTTTAGAAATAAAAAAATCCTGTTAATCCTGTCTAAATGTTGTTTTCTTGGCGTTCCAAAACTTTTTAAGATCACGGGTCGTCGCCGGGAACGAGCGTGAGAACCTCGTGACCCTTGTCCGTCACCAGTACGGTGTGTTCCCATTGCGCGGAGAGCGAATGATCGCGCGTGACCACCGTCCAGTTGTCGGGAAGCAGTTTCACTTCTCTCTTGCCGGCGTTGATCATGGGCTCGATGGTGAAGGTCATGCCGGGCGCAAGCACCATCCCGGTTCCCGGCTGACCGTAGTGCAGCACCTGCGGGTCTTCGTGGAATTCGCGTCCGATCCCGTGGCCGCAGTATTCGCGCACCACCGAAAAGCCGTGTGCCTCGGCGTGTTGCTGGATGGCGTGGCCGATGTCGCCCAGCCGCGTTCCCGGCCGAACCATGGCTATGCCCTTGAGCATGCATTCGTGCGTGATCTGCACCAGCCGTTTCGCCTGTATCGACGGTTCGCCGATATAAAACATTTTGCTGGTGTCGCCGTGAAAGCCGTCCTTGATGACGGTGATGTCGATGTTGACGATGTCGCCCTTTTTGAGCTTCTTGTCGCCCGGAATGCCGTGACATACCTGATGGTTCACCGAGGTGCAGATGGAGCGCGGGAAGCCCTTGTAGTTGAGCGGCGCCGGAACGGCCTGCTGCACGTTGACGATGTAATCGTGGCAGATCCGGTCGAGTTCGCCGGTGGTGATGCCCGGTTGGACGTGTGGCCGGATCATGCGCAGCACCTCGGCGGCCAGCCGGCCGGCGATACGCATCTTTTCGACTTCCTCGGGGGTTTTGATGGTGACGGGCATGGCTGGGATGATGGCTTCCGCCGTATTGTCCGGGAATAGAGTCATTTTAAAAAGCCCTTTCACACATGTTTTTTTGTCCAAACCCATGAAAACATTGTCGTTATCCCCGCGCTATGGTATAAAGCCGCCCGCAGTTCAACTTAAACCCACACGCGGCACCGACACATGCATCCGGGTGTCCGGCCACTTTAACAGTGACTGGATTGATACATGGGGTCCGCGGCGGAAAAACCCGAAGGAGAAATCATGAGCAATATATCCATGCGCCAGATGCTGGAGGCCGGCGTGCATTTCGGCCACCAGACGCGGTACTGGCACCCCAAGATGCGCCCCTATATTTTCGGTGAGCGCAACCGTATCCACATCATCAATCTGGAAAAAACCCTGCCGCTGTTCAACGAGGCGATGGGTTACCTGACCAAGCTTATCGCCAACGGCGGCACAGTCCTGTTCGTCGGCACCAAGCGTCAGGCGACGGATATCGTCAGCGAGGCCGCCGCGCGTTGCGGCAGTCCGTANGTGAATCACCGCTGGTTGGGCGGGATGCTGACCAATTACCGCACGGTCAAAAAATCGATCGAGCGGCTGAAGATGCTCGAGTCGGTTCTGGCGGATGAGACGAGCAGGCAGAAGCTTTCCAAGAAGGAACTGCTGACGCTCGACCGCGAGCGCGTCAAGCTCGAGAAGAGCCTCGGCGGCATCAAGGAGATGTCCGGCCTGCCGGATGCGATTTTTGTCATCGACGTCGGCCACGAATATATCGCGGTATCCGAAGCCAACAAGCTGAACATTCCGGTCGTCGGCGTGGTGGATTCCAATTGCAAGCCCGATGGCGTGGACTACGTCATTCCGGGCAATGACGACGCCATCCGCGCGATCCAGCTCTACGCGCATGCGGCGGCGGACGCCATCCTCGCCGGGCAGGAACAGCGTCAGGCGACGATCGTTTCGGGCGATGACGAGTTCATCGAGGTCAAGGAAGAGCCCGCGAAGATCAAGGTGATCGCCAAGAAGAAGCCAATGGCGGTGCACGATGAAGCGACCGCCGACCCCGAAGCGGCTGTCGTGATCGCAGACGCCGCGAAGCCGGCCGACAAGCCCAAGCGCACGGTCCACGCCAAGCCGAAGAGCGGTGAGCCAGGGAAGAAAGAGGCGTCCGACCAGGGCGGCGGCGAATAGAAGCGAGAACATCAAGGGGGCATCGCCCCCTTGATTTTATGAATTAGGAGAACGCAGATAAACGCAGATGTTTAAATAGATTAACGCAGATTTATTATATCTATCCGCGTTCATCTGCTGTATCAATCTGCGTTCATCCGCGGTCCCAAAATATTATGATTTCTTGGGGATACAGATGAGCATTTCCGCACAACAAGTGAAAGAACTGCGCGAGCGCACCGGGCTCGGCATGATGGAATGCAAGGCGGCGCTGGCCGAAACCAATGGCGATATGGAAGCCGCCACCGATTTGCTGCGCAAGCGTGCCGGCGCCAAGGTGGAGAAGAAATCCGGTCGCATCGCGGCCGAGGGTTCGGTCGGTATTTACGTGACTCCGGACCGCAAGACGGCCGCCATGGTCGAGGTCAACTGCGAGACCGATTTTGTCGCCAAGGGCGATGATTTCGCGGCGTTCGCCACCGCGGCCGCCGCCCGCGTGGCCGGCAAGCAGCCCGCCAATGTCGATGCGCTGTACCAGTTGCCGTTCACGGACGGCGCCGCGCAGACCGTCGGTCAATCGCGCGAAGGCCTGGTGATGAAACTCGGCGAGAACATCAACATTCGCCGCTTCGAACGCATGACCGCGACCAAGGGCCATCTCGGCAGCTATATCCACGGCCGCAAGATCGGCGTGCTGGTGGAAGTGGAAGGCGGCGATGAAAGCCTCGCCAAGGATATCGCCATGCACATTGCGGCGAGCCGCCCTGAGTGCGTCTCCAAAGACCAGGTGCCGGCCGCGGCGATCGCCAAGGAAAAGGAAATCTTTGCCGAACAGGCGAAGACCAGCGGCAAGCCGCCCGAGATCATCGAAAAGATGGTCATGGGCCGGGTGAACAAGTATCTCAGCGAGATCACCTTGCTGGGACAAGCTTTCGTGAAGGACCCGGACACGACCGTCGAAAAGCTGCTCAAGTCGAAAGGCGCCAGCGTCATCCGTTTCAGCCGCTACGAAGTCGGCGAAGGGATGGAGAAGAAATCGGGTGACTTCGCCGCCGAAGTGATGGCGACGGTGAAGAACATCTAAAAGAGCCTGTAACAAAATGAATTGGACAGGATTAACAGGATTTTTCAGGATTGACAGGATTAAAGATTTTTTAGAGGCAAGAAATCCTGTTTATCCTGTTTTTAATCCTGTAAATCCTGTCAGATTTTTTATTCTTTTTGTAAGGGAGTTGAGCGTTAAATGAACGCATCCGGGGTTCCCGCCTACCGCCGCGTGTTGCTCAAGCTTTCCGGCGAGGCGCTGATGGGTGCCGATGCCTATGGCATCAACCGTGATGTGCTCGCGCGCATTGCCGCCGAGATCAAAGCGGTGGCCGCCATCGGTGTGCAACTCGCCATCGTGATCGGAGGCGGCAACATCTTTCGCGGCATCGCGCCGTCCGCCCAGGGCATGGACCGGGCCTCCGCCGATTACATGGGCATGCTCGCCACCGTCATGAACTCGCTCGCGCTGCAGGACGCCCTGGAGAAACAGGGCGTGCCGGTGCGTGTGCAATCGGCGCTGCGCGTCGATCAGGTCGTTGAGCCCTACGTCCGTCGGCGTGCGATCCGGCATCTCGAGCAGGGGCGCGTCGTCATCTTCGCCGCCGGCACCGGCAATCCGTTTTTCACCACCGACACCGCGGCGACCTTGCGCGGGGCCGAAATCGGCGCGGACGTGGTGCTCAAAGCGACGAAAGTCGATGGTGTCTATGACCGCGATCCGGTGAAACACGCCGACGCCAGGCGTTATGAGACGATCAGTTACGACGAGGTGCTGGCGAAGCGGCTGGGCGTGATGGACGCCGCTTCCATCGTGATGTGTCGCGACCAGAACCTGTCGGTACGCGTGTTCAGCATACACAAGCCCGGGAACCTGCTGCGGGTCTGCCTGGGGGAAAATGTCGGCACACTCGTGAGCAGTGCGGCAGGGATGCCGCGTTTACGAACCTGAGGATGGAAAGGAGGCTAGCCATGGCGGAGTCGGTGGACAAGATCAAGAAGGACGCGGAAACGCGGATGGCGAAGTCGGTGGACACGCTCAAGAACGATCTGGGCAAGATTCGCACCGGCCGGGCGCACCCGGGGTTGCTCGAAACCGTGCGCATCGATTACTACGGGAACAAGGCGCCGCTCAACCAGGTTGCCAACGTTTCGGCGTCGGACGCGCGCACCCTCACGGTGACGCCATTCGACAAGAGCCAGGCGGCGGCCATCGAAAAGGCGATCCGCGAATCCGATCTGGGGCTCAATCCGATGTCGGCCGGCGGCGTGATCCGTGTGCCGTTGCCGTCGCTCACCGAGGAACGGCGCAAGGAGCTTTCCAAGCACGTGCGCGCCGAGGGCGAGAACGCCAAGGTGGCGATCCGCAACGTCCGCCGTGACGCCAACCAGCATCTGAAGGATGCGCTGAAAAAGAAACTGATCACGGAGGACGACGACAAACGCGCGGAAGAGACGGTGCAAAAATTCACCGACCGTTTCATCACCGAGGTGGACAAGCTCGTCGCCGCCAAGGAAAAGGACGTCATGCAGGTATGATTTTTTGCCGCAAAAACGCGGAACGCGCGGGGAAAGACAATAGACAGGATTAACAGGATTTCACAGGATTTACAGGATTAAAAATTTTCAGAATTTATCCTGTTAATCCTGAACAATCCTGTAAATCCTGTGAATTTTTTCAATCATGGCGATGACAGACTATTTCACTAATGGATAAAAGCGGTAGTTCCGATACGGCAGCGGTTCTGGCGGAGCAGTCCGCCATTCCGGTGCACGTGGCCGTGATCATGGACGGCAACGGCCGTTGGGCCAAGAGTCGCGGATTGCCGCGCGTCGCCGGTCACCGCAAAGGGGTCGAGCGCGTGCGCGACATGGTGACGGCGTGCGCCGAGAAGGGCGTGAAGTACCTTACCCTGTTCGCCTTCAGCAGCGAGAACTGGCGCCGCCCGGTGCAGGAAGTCCAGTTGCTCAAGGAACTCTTTCTGAGCGCGCTCGACAACGAAATCCGGAAGCTGCACAAGAATAATGTCCGCTTCCGTGTCATTGGCGATACCGAACGCTTCGGCGAGAAGATCACCACGCGCATCCGGCAGTCCGAAACGCTGACACAGAAGAACACGGCGCTGACGCTGACGATCGCCGCCAATTATGGCGGGCGCTGGGACATCGCGCAGGCCTGCGCCGAACTTGCCCGCCGTGCCGTCCGCGGCGAGGTTGACCCGGACACGATTACGGAAAAAAGTCTCGAACCTTTTCTCAGCCTGGCCGGCGTTCCCGAACCGGACCTGTTCATCCGCACCGGCGGCGAGCAGCGTATCAGCAATTTCCTGCTGTGGCAGTTGGCCTACACCGAGATGTATTTCACCCCGGTCCTGTGGCCGGATTTCGATCGCGCGCAATTCGAGCAGGCGCTTGCCTCCTATGCCGGGCGCCAGCGCCGTTTCGGTCTGACAGGCGAGCAGATCGAAACCGCGCGCCATGCTTAAACAGCGGATCCTGACGGTTGCTGTCCTCGTCCCGCTCCTGGTCGCCGCGCTGTTTTATCTGCCGCTATCGTGGATATCCGTCTTGTTCGGGATCATTATCGCGATGGCCGCCTGGGAATGGGCGGGATTGTCCGGATTGCAGCGATATCTGTCCAAGGCGACTTATGTTTTTTTTATCCTGCTGCTCGGTGCGGCGGGTCTGTACGGTGTTCTGTTGCGGATAACCTTGATCGTCTCCTTTTTCGCCGCCGCTGCCCTGTGGTGGCTGTGGGCACTGGTCGAACTCATCAGTCGCCGGGATGCCCGTAAAGGAATGTTCGCGACATTTGCCGGTCGAATGGTCGGTGGTTTCCTGGTGCTCGTTCCTCTCTGGGTCGCGTCGGTTTATTTGATGGCGGTGGATGTGGAACGGCCGCGCGCCTTGTTGTTTCTGTTTGCGCTGGTCTGGATGGCCGACACGGCGGCCTATTTCACCGGCTCATGGTTGGGTAAAACCAAATTGGCACCGCACATCAGCCCCGGGAAAACGGTGGAAGGTGTCGCCGGCGGGGTCATGGGCGCCGTGCTGCTGGCCTGGCTTTGTGGGACAATGCTATGGAAATTCGACTCGGAGCAGCTTGCAAGATGGATCGGGCTGGCCGTGATAGCAGTGTTGTTTTCAGTGGTGGGCGATCTGACGGAAAGCAAACTCAAGCGCGTCGCCGGAGTCAAGGACAGCGGGTCACTGCTGCCAGGGCATGGGGGCATGCTGGACCGCATTGATGCCCTGAGCGCCGCCGCGCCGGTGTTTGTATTGGGCGGAATGATTTTGTTGAAGTCTTGATACATGATCAGCGACACAAAAAAATCCCTTGATGAACGGGCGGACCGGGGCATGCGCGGCGTGACGATTTTGGGATCCACCGGCTCCATCGGCGTCAACACGCTCGATGTGCTTACGCGGCATCCCGGACGCTTCCGTATCCTGGCGCTGACGGCGAACACGCAGGTAGAACGTCTTTTCGAGCAGTGCCGGCGGTTTCTTCCGCAGAAGGCCGTCATGCTCGATACCCGCGCCGCCACCCGCCTCAAGGATAAAATCCAGCGGGCCGGGCTCGCGGTGAAGGTATTGTCGGGAACGGAAGGGTTGAATACCGTGGCCACGCATCCGCGCGCGCACATCGTGGTGGCGGCGATTGTCGGTGCCGCCGGATTGTTGCCGACACTGGCGGCGGTACGAGCGGGAAAGCGGGTGTTGCTCGCGAACAAGGAACCGTTGGTGATGTCCGGCCGCATCTTTATTGAAGAGGCGCATGCCAGCGGCGCGGAGCTGCTGCCGGTGGACAGCGAACACAACGCCATTTTCCAGTGCATGCCGGCCGGATACCGCACCGGTGACGCACCCGCGGGCGTGCGGCGCATTTTTCTCACCTGTTCCGGCGGACCTTTCCGCACCGCGTCGGCGGAAGCGCTGGTTTCCGTCACGCCGGAACAGGCTTGCGCGCATCCGAACTGGGTCATGGGGCGCAAGATTTCCGTGGATTCGGCCACGCTGATGAACAAGGGCCTGGAACTGATCGAGGCGTGCTGGCTTTTCGGCATGACACCCGACCGGGTCGAGATCGTGATTCATCCGCAAAGCGTGGTTCATTCGCTGGTCGAGTACGTGGATGGCTCGGTGCTGGCGCAACTCGGCAACCCGGACATGCGCACACCTATCGCGCATGCGCTGGCCTGGCCGGAGCGCATCGAATCCGGTGTAAAAAACCTCAACCTCTTTGAGCTTGCGCGTCTGGACTTCGAGTCTCCCGACCTCAAGCGTTTCCCATGCCTGCAACTGGCCTATGACGCCGCGCGCGCCGGCGGAACCATGCCGGTGATTCTGAATGCGGCCAACGAAGTGGCGGTGCAGGCGTTTCTCGACCGGCGTATCGGATTTACCGATATTCCGCGCGTGATCGAACATACGCTTTCACTCCTGCCGGCGAGCCAGGATACCCAGCTGGGCGCGGTGCTCTCGGACGACGTGCGCGCCCGCGAAACCGCCGGCCGTTTCATTTCCGGCCGGGAATCGCGCGTGGGACAAGGGGTGACATGACGGATCTGCTTTATTACGTCGGCGCGTTCGTGGTGGCGCTGGGCATCTTGATCGCGGTGCATGAGTTCGGCCACTTCTGGGTCGCCCGGCGTCTGGGCGTGAAGGTGCTGCGTTTTTCCATCGGTTTCGGAAAACCGCTGTGGTCCCGACGCGTGGGTGAAGACCGCATGGAGCTTGCGATCGGGGCATTTCCGCTTGGCGGCTACGTGAAGATGCTGGATGAAACCGAGGGCGAAGTTCCACCACAGGAACTGCATCGTGCATTCAATCGCCAGAAGGTATGGAAACGCATGGCGATTGTGGTGGCCGGCCCGCTATTCAATTTTCTGTTCGCCATCCTGGCCTATTGGGCGGTGTATATGATCGGGGTGGATGGCATCAAGCCGGTTGTCGGCAAGGTGACGGAAAGTTCGATTGCCCAGCAAGCCGGATTCCGCGCCGGTGACACGATCCTGAGTATTGACGGCAAGGAAGTGCAAAGCTGGGATCAGCGCCGGTTATATTTGTTTCAACGCGCGCTCGACCGCGCGCGNGTGAATGTTGAAGTGCGTGACGCGCAGGGAAAGGTCGAATCGCGACAGCTGGATTTATCGAACCTCCCGGTACAGGAAGTCAACGCATCGCTGCTGGAGCGGGGCATCGGATTGATCGGTTTTTTTCCCGAACCGTTGCCGGTGATCGGCGCCATGGAACCGGGTCCGGCCGCACGCGCCGGGATGAAAATCGGCGACCGTCTGGTGGAAGTCAATGGCGAGCCGGTGCCATCGTGGGAACGGCTGGTGGAGGCGATCAGCAAGAGCCCGGGCAAGGCAGTCCGCGTCACGGTGGAAAGGGAAGGCGCGCGACACGATTTTGAAGTCACCCCGGACGCTGTGGAACAGGACGGGCAGACGATCGGGCGTATCAATATCCGCCCCCAGTTCACGGACATCCCCGACGCGATGCGCGTCAAGGTGCGCTTCGGTGTCGCCGAGGCGCTGACCGAGGGCGCGCGTAATACCTGGTCGATGTCGGTGCTTACGCTCGAGATGTTGTACCGGATGCTGAAGCTCGAGGTGTCGGCGCGCAATATCAGCGGTCCCATCACGATTGCCCAGTACGCCGGCTACTCCGCCAAGGTGGGCGTGGAGCAGTTTGTGCTGTTTCTGGCCGTCATCAGCATCAGTCTCGGGGTGCTGAATCTTTTGCCTATCCCGGTACTCGATGGCGGTCACCTGATGTATTACATTATCGAATCCATCAAAGGCAGCCCGCTTTCCGAGCGGACAATGATGCTGGGGCAGCAGGTCGGAGTGGCCTTGCTGGGTGGCCTCATGATGCTGGCCTTTTATAACGATTTGACCCGAATTTTCCGATGAGCGGATTGCCGCACGCCAACCTGATAAAGCGCTTCGAATGAAGAAAATAATAGCGGCACTGCTCTTGTGCGTCCTGCACGCGCCTGTCGGTCTGGCCATGGAGCCCTTTGTGGTGAAGGACATCCGCGTGGATGGCCTGCAACGTATCGCGGCGGGTACCGTCTTCAATTATCTGCCGGTCAAGGTGGGCGATACGCTGACCGAGCAGAAATCCCAGGAAGCCGTGCGCGTTCTGTTCAAGACGGGTTTTTTCCGCGACGTGCGTCTCGATCGCGACAAGAATGTGCTGATCGTATACGTCATCGAGCGGCCGTCGATTGCCGGTATCAAGATCGCCGGCACCAAGGAGATGTCCGAAGATGATCTCAAGAAGGGTCTGAAGGAAATCGGGCTGGCCGAAGGCCGGGTGTTCAACAAGTCGCTCCTCGACCGCGTCGAACAGGAATTGCGGCAGCAGTATTTCGCGCGCGGTTTTTACGCCGTCACCATTCGCCCCACGGTGACGCCGCTGGAGCGCAATCGCGTGGACATCAACATCGAGGTGGCGGAAGGCGAAGTGGCGCGCATTCGCGAAATCAACCTCGTCGGCAATCGTCTCTTTCCCGATAAACAACTGCTGGAACTATTCACCCTGGGCCCCAAGCCCTGGTACGCCTTTTTCTCGAGCCGTGACAAATATTCCAAACAGAAGCTTGCCGGCGACCTGGAACGGTTGCGCAACTTCTACCAGGATCAGGGATTCCTGGAGTTCAATATCGACTCCACGCAGGTATCGATCTCGCCGGACAAGGAGAAGATTTACATCACGGTCAATATCACCGAGGGCAAGAAGTACACCGTCACCGGTTTCAAGCTTGCCGGCACCTTCGTGGTGCCTGAAAAAGATTTGAGCGATCTGGTCAGCAGCAAGGCCGGCAGCGTCTTCTCGCGCAAGGAGGTCACCGAATCCACAAAGAAGATGTCCGACCGTCTCGCCAACGATGGCTATGCCTTCGCCAACGTCAACGCGATTCCCGACGTGGACAAGGACAAATCCCAAGTGTCCTTCACCTTTTTTGTGGACCCGGGCCGGCGCGTCTACGTGCGAAGGGTCAATTTCTCGGGCAACGTGTCCTCGCGAGATGAAGTATTGCGCCGCGAGATGCGCCAGATGGAAGGCGGGTGGTATAACGCCGAGAAAATCCAGCGTTCACGCGTGCGTCTGCAGCGTCTTGGTTTCTTTGACGACGTCAATGTGGAGACGCCGGCGGTGCCGGGCGTGGCCGATCAGGTGGACGTCAACGTCAGCGTCAAGGAACGTCCCACCGGCAATCTGCTGCTGGGTGTCGGTTATTCGGACACCGATGGCTTGTTGCTGAACGCCAGCATCACGCAAAGCAACCTGTTCGGCACCGGCAAGGAACTCGGTGTCAGCTTCGACAACTCGCGGTCCACGACCAATTTCAATATCCGTTATGTCAATCCGTACTATACCAAGGACGGAATCAGTCGCGGCTTTAACATCTTTTCCAGCACTGTCGATGCCAGCGCCGCGGACACGGCGGCGTATACCGTCGACAGCCAGGGCGTGGGAGTATTTTTCGGCATTCCCTTGAGCGAGGACAACAAGATTGATGTCGGTGCTGATGTGGAGAAAATCGATCTGCATACCAACTCAAACAGCGCCAAGGTCGCCCAGGATTTTGTCGTCAAGCATGGCTCCTCGAACACTGTTCTGAAGACCACGATCGGCTGGTCGCATGACAGCCTCGATAGCCTGCTGTTGCCGACCTCGGGCGCCTTGCAACGCTTTTCCGCCGAAATATCGGTTCCCGGAACCGACGTCGAATACTACAAGCTCACTTACCTGGCCGGCCGGTACTGGCCGCTTAGCGAAACCTATACCTTCAAGGTCAAGGCGGAGCTGGGTTATGGCAATAGTTATGGCGGCACGGATACATTGCCTTTTTACAAGAACTTCTTCGCCGGCGGCAGCAGCACGGTCCGAGGCTTCAGCTCGCGTTCATTGGGGCCCAAGGATAGCTTGCCGCCGAACGATCCTATCGGCGGTAACCGCCGTGTGCTGGTCAACATGGAAGTGCTGTTCCCGCTGCCCGGCTCGTCCCGCGACAACAAATCCATGCGGCTGAGCCTTTTTGCCGATGGCGGCATGGTCTACGGTCCGGGCGAACGGGTGGATCTAGGGCAGTTGCGCTATTCCTCCGGTTTGGCGTTTAATTGGTTCTCGCCGGTCGGACCGCTTAGTTTCAGCTATGCGATCCCCCTGAATGACAAGCCGGGCGACCGCACCGAGTCATTCCAGTTCACGTTAGGCGTGCCATTGCGATAAGCATCAGGAGGCATTTTTGGGAAGCAGAACTGTCGTATTCAAGTCATTCGTGTTTGCCCTTGGCTTCGTTGCCATGGCGGGGTGGGCGAATGCCGCCGATTTCAAGATCGGTTATGTCAATGCCGTCAAGGTCATTGAAGAGGCGCCGCAAGGTGAAGCTGCCCTTAAGAAGCTTGAAGCCGAATTTGCGCCACGCGACAAACAGATCATCGAGATGCAGAACCGGCTCAAGCAACTGGAACAGGACCTGGAAAAGAATGCGCTGGTGCTCAAGGAAAACGAGCATCGCTCCAAGGAGTTCGAGATCGCGACACTCAAACGTGACTTGCGCCGCGCGACCCAGGAATTCCGGGAAGATTACAATTTGCGCCGCAACGAGGAATTGGCTGCTCTTCAGAAAATCGTGCAAAAGACGATTGCTGAAATCGCCAAGCAGGAAAATTACGATCTGATACTCGAAAGCGCGGTTTACGCCGGGCCGAAGGTGGATGTTACCGACAAAATCCTCAAGAAGCTGGGGAAAAAATAGGCTCAGATGACCGTTACCCTTGCAGAGCTGGCGCGGCGCTTTCAGGGGAAGGTGCGGGGCGATGCGGATGCCGTCATCGAGGGCGTTGCCAGCTTGCACACGGCCGGTCCCCGCGATATCGCCTATGTCAGCGATCGGAAATACCTGCCGCAGCTTGCCGGCACCAAAGCCGGAGCCGTCATTCTGGCGGAAACCGACGTAGCACACTATTCAGGATCAGCGTTGATCGTCGCCAACCCCCATCTCTGTTTCGCGCAGGTGGCGGACTTGCTGCATTCGACGCCAGGATTCAGGCCGGGCGTGCATCCGACGGCGGTCGTTAGCCCCGCCGCGAAGGTGGCGGCGACGGCGTGGATCGGGCCGCATGCGGTGGTCGAGACCGGCGCGATGATCGGAGAGGGTGTGTACATCGGTGCGGGATGTTATGTGGGCGCCCACGCCACGATAGGCTCTAAAACGAGACTGGTGGCGCACGTGGTGATGGGCGAACGCTGTGTGGCAGGCAATGATTGTCTGTTCCACCCGGGCGCTGTCATAGGAAGCGACGGTTTTGGTTTTGCCAAAGATGGCGAGCATTGGCAAAAGGTGCCGCAGCTCGGCCGCGTGGTGATCGGCGACAAGGTTGAGGTAGGCGCCAACACGACGGTTGACCGCGGTGCGCTGAACGATACGGTCATCGGCGATGGCGTGAAACTGGATAATCAGATCCAGATTGCGCACAATGTGCGCATCGGCGAGAACACCGCGATTGCCGCCTGCGTGGGGATTGCGGGCAGCACGACCATCGGCAAGCGCTGCACCCTGGGCGGACAGGCGGGCGTCACCGGACACCTGGAGATTGTCGACGACGTGCATGTCACCGCCGGTTCGCTGGTGACGAGTTCGATCGCGCAGCCAGGCGTTTATTCCTCCAGCCTCAAGGCCGAGCCGGTGGAAAAATGGCGCCGCAATGCCGCCAGGTTGCATCATCTGGACGAGATTGTGCGGCGGTTGGCCAAACTGGAAGAAAGACTGCAACAGTATTTCGAGGAGCAAAAAAATTGAATTCGCTGGACATCCATGAAGTCCTCAAATATCTGCCGCATCGCTATCCGTTTCTGCTGGTCGATCGCGTGCTGACATTCAAGGCCGACGAATCGCTGACAGCCCTCAAGAACGTTACGATCAATGAACCTTTTTTTCAGGGGCACTTTCCGCATCGCCCGGTCATGCCCGGCGTGCTGATCGTGGAGGCCATGGCGCAGGCCTGCGCCATTCTTTCGCTCAAGAGCCTGGGTACGTTGCCCAACGAAAACTCGGTTTTTTACTTCGTCGGCATCGACAAGGCGCGTTTCAAGCGCCCGGTGGAGCCGGGGGACCAGCTGATTCTCAAAGGGACGATCAAGCGCAAGATGAAGGGTATCTGGCTGTTCGACAGCAGCGCTTATGTAGGCGATGAATTGTGTTGTAGTGCTGAATTAATGTGTACCTACAAGGGCATCTGAGTGATACATCCCCAGGCCATCGTCGACCCGGGCGCGAAAATCGGGAAAAACGTTCATATCGGCCCCTTCAGCGTCATCGGTCCGGGCGTGGAGATCGGTGACGACACCTGGATCGGTCCGCATGTCGTCGTCAACGGGCCGACGCGTATCGGCCGGAACAATAAAATTCACCAGTTCTCGTCCCTGGGCGATGCGCCGCAGCATTTGGGTTATAAAGGCGAACCCACCTGGCTTGAGATCGGCGATCGGAACATCATCAGGGAGTACTGCACTTTCAATCGCGCCACCGTGGCGGGCGGTGGTGTGACGCGGCTCGGCCACGACAATTTCATCATGGCCTATTGCCATCTGGCGCATGACTGCCAGGTCGGCAATCGCACGATTTTTGCCAATTGCGCCAGCCTGGCCGGTCACGTGACGGTTGGTGACTACGCTATTTTGGGCGGCTTTACGCTGGTGCACCAATTTTGCCGCGTCGGCGCTCATTGCATTACCGGATTAGGCACCGTCGCCTTCAAGGATATTCCCCCCTTTGTCATGGCGGCAGGAAATGTCGCCGTGCCGCACGGGATCAATGCACGCGGATTGAAACGCCGGCAGTTTTCCGAAGCAACCATCGAGTCGCTGCGGCATGCTTACAAGACGCTATATCGCTCCGAGCTGACCTTGAACGAGGCGATTGAGAAATTGAAGCAGGCCGCCCGGGAAAATCCGGAAGTTGGCAATCTCGTCGCCTTCGTCAAGGCATCTGCACGCGGCATCATACGTTAGTCCGTGACGGGAAAACCCCGAATCCGAATCGGCATTGTCGCCGGCGAAGTGTCCGGCGACCAGCTGGGCGCGGGCCTGATTCGAGCCTTGCGCGAGCGTATGCCCGGTGTTTCATTCGAAGGCATCGGCGGCGCGCAGATGATGGCGCTGGGCTGTCGCAGCCTTTTCCCCATGGAGCAGCTTTCCATCATCGGCCTCGAGGCCGTCGGCAAATATCCGGAAATCAACGGCCTGCGGAACAAGCTGGCCGATCATTTTCTGAAAAACCCGCCGGATCTTTTCATTGGCATCGATGTCCCGGACTTCAATCTCGTGCTGGAGGAGAAGCTCAAGTCCGCCGGCATCCTCACGATGCATTATGTCAGTCCCACGGTCTGGGCTTGGCGCGGATACCGCATACGCCGAATCAAGCGCGCCGTGGATCACATGCTGACGCTGTTCCCGTTCGAGGCCAGTTTTTATCGCCGGCATCATGTACCGGTCACCTTCGTGGGTCATCCCCTGGCCGATCAGATTGAGGAAAAATATGATGTCGGTGCTCTCCGCCGGCAGCTTCACTTGCCGTCAAAGGGCAAGGTGGTAGCCTTATTGCCAGGAAGCCGTCTCAGCGAACTCAGGCGCCACGCCGATCTGTTTGTGAAGACCGCCCTGTGGCTGCACAAGCGGCATCCGGACATGCATTTTGTCGCCCCGTTCGTGAGTGCTGAGACACGGGAAGTTTTCGAGCGCGCCTTGTACCGTCACGGCGCCTGGTTCCTGCCTCTGACCATCGTGACGCATCATTCGCGCGAAGCCATGGCG
>C687J35174_10006437_pt1 | contig 15313 bp, 27 predicted proteins | sample RifCSPhighO2_01_FD_35174 | JGI IMG/M metagenome (IMG submission 35174) | reverse complement strand
CAATAATCTTTTTATTGCTATTAACTAAAGGACCACCAGAATTTCCAGCATTAATTGGAACATCTGTCTGAATATAACCAACATTACTGCTGTCTATATTTCTATTAAGACCGCTGATAATTCCTTCTGTAACACTAAAACTCAAACCTAAAGGATTACCAATAGCAATAACTCTAGAACCAACATTAATTTCAGAAGCATCTGCAAATTCTAAATAATTAAAATTACTATTTGAATTGATTTTTAAAACTGCTAGATCTACAGCATTAGAATAACCAATTATTTGAACACTATACTTGTTTGAATTGTAATCAATAATTTCCATGCTGGTAGCACCATCAATTACATGTTTATTTGTTAAAACATAACCTCTTGAATCATAAATAACTCCGCTTCCTTGCCCTTTATCTGTTCTAATACTAACAACAGCTTTAACAACATCTTGCACAATACTAGAAAAATCAGAACTTGAAACTTTAATATCAGAAATTTTATCTTCCAACTCTTCATTTTTTTGATCTAAATTATTTACTTGACTAGATACTTGTTTTAAACTAATTTCTGTATCAGTCTTAACAAGATTTAGATTAGATTCTATTTTGTTAGTTTTACTATCAAAGTCTTTCTGAACACTATTAATATCTTGTTTAGTTTTAGTTTCTATATTTTTAAGACCTGCATTTAATAAAGAAACAACTTCTCCAGTTTTATTATTTATCTTGGTATTTAAACTAGCAATATCTTCTTGATAATCTGATTTTAATAAGCTATAAGTAACTGCATTTGACCCTATAAGTAATACTAAAAATACTATTGAAAATACTATTAAGTGCTTAAATTCTGCATTTCTCATAAGTATTATTCTTTAATAAGTCTTTAAGAATTTTATGAATTATAATTTATTCCATCTCTTATCATTTTCATTATCCCATTCTTTTTTTAAAACATCTTCAGAAGCTAAAATTGTTAATATACTTTCTTCTAATTTTTTCACTATTTTTTCAAATGTCTTAAATTTATTAAACTTTCCATAAATTTTCTGAAAATCTTACGACGACACGACAAGGTGTACGCGTAACGCTTTTTAAATAAAAAAACTAAATTAATTTATGTTAACTATAGAGATGGCTAGATGTATTGCAAAAATAAGTGGCGATGGAAATTTATATTATAGATATATTCGTTATTCAAATACTTGTGATACCTTAAGAGAAGAATTTAAAGAAGATTGCAAAAAAGAGTTTGGTAATATTAATTTTACAGAAGGCATTGGAAACTCAGGAACAAAATTTGTTCAAATACATGGAAAGAAAAATATCGCACGATTTTTAGAATATTTACCAGATTATAGAAGTGAATATATATTTGTGCCTAATCAAATTAAACAAGCCAACAAAAATATAAAAAGAAATTATCTAAGGGCATTTTATGATGATGAAGGTTCACCTTCTTTAAGATTAAATAAAAAAACTAAAGAATGGAAGAGAAGTATAAGTTTAGCCTCAAATTCTTTACAAATATTACAAGAAATTAAAGAAATATTAATCAAATATCCTATTAAAACAAATAAAATTGTAAGAAGTAAACCTGAAAGTAATTACGATAAAACTTTTGTCTTAAACATAACTGGAAAAGAGAATTTCTTACTATTCAAAGAAAATATAGGTTTTAAACATCCAAGTAAAATAAAAAGATTAGATTTCATCATAAGGTCATATAATTGCACTTATAGTAGAAATAGATCAAATTTTAATAACTTATTAAGAGACTTGGCAAGGCATAAACCTCACCAAAATCTTTAAAAAGAGTCTCTATTTCCATTTCAATGGGCGGTCATAGTGGCCTGGATCTACCCGATCCCATTGAAAAGCTTCAAATTGAAGGTTCGGGAAGTTCGAACTCGGAATGTTCTTAATTTATAGGAACACGAGATAGTCAAGCAGGCCGACGTGTTATGCTGTACTGCGCTCAGCGCGGGAAACATAATTAGCTGCCCACCTTATATTTCTAAAAACAAATCTTTTATAGTAAAAGATTATTTAATATATGATGTTTAGATTAACTGTAGAGAAGATCCTTAAAGTTGTTAATATTGGTAATGCCTTCCTGGGATTAGGATTTTTGCTTTGTATTATTGGGGCGATAACAAAGGATATTTTAATTCTAAGACTTGGATTTTTAACTTTAATATTTGGGGGAGTTTTTAGGTTCATAAAAATAATTACTGAGCGTTTACCTATAAAAAAGTATAAGGATCATAAAAAAGCACTTTTAATAATGTCAAAATTTTTAATTTGGTTAATAGTATTTTTAGTTTACACTTATTTACTAAATAGGATAATTGAAATAATATGAAAAAAGAAAATAAAAAACAAGTTGCTTTAGAAAAGATAAAAGAACTATTTAGTAAAATAAAAACAAATCCAGAAAAAGCAAATTTGTATGTTGACAAGGCAAGAAAAATTGGAATGAAAGTGAATCAGCCAATTCCTAAAGATCTAAAAAGAAAATTCTGTAAAAATTGCAATTCTTATTTTCAAAAAGAAAATTATAGAGTAAGAACAAGAAATAAAATGGTTGTTTATTATTGTTTAAAATGTAAAAAATATATGAAATTTGTAATGAGATAAGTTTTTAAGTTTTATAATTTAACCAATTCTATGGATTACGCAGCAGTTTTAATGATTAAAAATAGTAAAAATGAAGTTTTATTTGGAAAAAGATCTCCAACAAAAAAAGACTATCCAAATTGCTGGGCATTGCCAAGTGAAACAGCAAATGAAAATGAATTGCCAGAAGATTGTGCAAAAAGAGGAGCACAAGAAGAATTAGGTATTAAAATTAAAATAATAAAATTACTAAAAACACATACATACAAAAGAGATTCTGGAAAAGACATGACAATTAATATTTATTTATGTGAAATAGAAAATGGAATTCCTAAGATAAAAGCAAAAGAAGAAATTACAGAATTAAAATGGCAAAAATTAGATGATTTCTATAAACAACATTCAGATCAAGAAATTGCTAAAGGTTTACAACAATTAAGAAACGAATACAAAAATTTAAACATTTAAAACCATCTAAAACCAAACATACTTCTAAAATTATTTTTTCTAACTTTAGTTTCTTTAATCATCTCCCTCCATTCTTCTTTAATCCATTTTCTTTCTAATTTTAAAGCTTCATTAAACCCTCTTTTCTTAAGATCTTTATTTACAATTCCACCTTTATGTGGATGTTTATGTAATCTAGGTAATGGACTATTAAATCCATGTGAATAATGAACTAATTCATGAGCAATTGTTAAATCAATAATATATGCAGGAACTTTAAAATCTCTAAAATGCCCATTAATAACAATTTCAGAATCTCCATTTTGTAATTTTCTAATGTGCCCAAATTTATTTCTCCATTTACCTTTAAATCTAATATTAACATTATTTTTTTTATTTATATCATTAAATGCATTTAACCATAAATACTCCAATCTTTCTCTAAGAAAATTATCATCTCTCATAAAAATAAATATAAACAAATATTTTTAAAGTTAACTAACGAAATCTTCTATACAAGAACTTCTAGAATAAAGTATTTCTCTCATTTCTTCATTACTAGACGATTTAGTGTTATATAAAGGCCTAATCTTTAATCTCCAAATAAATGGGTTTTCAAAATCCGATGTACCAAATAAGGAAGCAAATCTAAAAGCAACAACACCCATAAGTGCAGAATTAGCTTCTAAAATATCATAATCTTTTCCAAGACAAACACTAATTTGTCTGTGTAAATACATCCCACTATAAGCATAGTTTCTTCTTCTTAAAACTTTAAGTACTTCTTTTGCATGATCATTATCCATAAGAAATCTTCTTTGTTCATTGGTTAATTCAAAAATATCGCGAACAATAACATCTTTAGGCTCAAATAATCCTAGTTTTGGTCTGTAATCTAAATATATAGGATGCTCTCTTAAAGCTATAACATTTCTACCCACAAATTATAGAAGTATAAATTATTCTTAAGCTTTTTTAAATTTAGCAACTGTATCAAGTAAGTCAACATGTCCCATAAATAAAGCTCTGCAACAATATCTTTCTAAACCTAATTCATCCATAACTTTCTTAGGTTCTTCTCCTTTAGCAGTTCTTTCTTTGTATTGTTCCCATAAATGAGCAACAGGTTTTCCACATGACCAGCATACAATTGGAATAATCATAGAAATAGTGTAAAACAGGCTTTTTTAAACCTTTCTATTAAATTCCTTTTCCGATTTTATACTTGTCAGAATTAACTAATTCATAATATTCTTTTTCTAATTTAACAAGTTCTTTCTTTTTTGGAAACATTAATCTAACTCCTAAATATACTAGTGCAATTCCAATTCCATACCAGAACCATTGATTTTGTAGGATTTCAATCATTTTTTAGCCCCTTTCTCAATATCTACCCCTAATTCTTTTAAAGCTTTAATGTGAACACCAAGCAATTGCTCAGTTATAGAAACAATTTTAAGTAATTCCTCTCTTTCTTTAGCTAATGTCGTTAAACAACCTTTATGAAAACCAATTTTTTCTTCATTAACCATTATATAATATTAGAAATAAAATTTATAAATCTGCCGTATATTTATAAGAATCTTAAAGCCATATTAATTTTTAATCTAGTAACAAAACCATGTGCTTGATATCTTATTGTTCTATTTCTTATCAATGTCTTTGCTTCTTGTCTAGGATTAGCTGAATTTGAAATTTGATTAAGTGCATTTTCACTTAAGTAAATGTCTAAATTTGAATTTGTTAAACTAGTTAATTGAATATTATCTACTAAACCTTCATCTAAAGTTATACCGTAATTAATTACACTTCCATTAACAGGAGTATATTCTACATTTATTTTGCTGTCGCCCAAAAGAGATCTTGCGATGCCTGGAAGATTATTTAATTGTACATTTGCTTGAGTTTTTAATACTTGAGTATTTGTTAAGTCTGCTTGATTAATTGTAGCAGAGGCTAAAGCACTTAACATCAAAACAAAAACCATTAATAAAATTAATTTCTTCATAATATTAAATCTCTAAAAGCTTATATATAAAGATTTCTTTAATCTAATTAATGATAATAATAGATGGTTCAATCGGTGGTGGGCAAATTCTTAGAACAAGCTTGTCTTTATCTGCTTTAACTCAGAAACCATTTAAAATAAAAAATATAAGAAGTAAAAGATCAAATCCAGGATTACAAAATCAGCATCTAACTTCTGTAAATTCTATTGCACAAATTTGTAATGCAAAAGTTATAGGAAATATTTTAAATTCAAAAGAATTAGAATTTTTTCCAAATAAAGTAGTTCCAGGAAATTATAAATTTGATATTGGAACAGCAGGATCTACAACTTTAGTTTTACAAACTTTACTACCGCCTTTAATTTTTGATACTAATCAACAGTCTAATGTCTCAGTCATTGGTGGAACAGCAAACCCATTGGCACCGCCAGCATTAGAAATTAAAGAAGTATTTTTATGGCATTTAAAAAATTTAGGAATTGATATTAATTTAGAAATAGAAAAAGAAGGATTTTATCCAAAAGGTGGAGGAAAAATAAAAGTAAAAATAAATCCAGCTGAAATTCTTAATGAAATAAAATTACAAACTTCTGATAAAAGCAAACACTATGACGAAACAAATGTTATTGCTATTTGTTCTAAAGAATTAAAAGAAAAAAATGTAGCAAAAAGAATGATTGATGGATTTAAATTGAACTTTCCAGTAAAAGAAAATATAAAAACTAAAGAAATATATGTTGAAACTTTAAGTCCTGGTTGTTATCTGCATGCTAATTACAATTATGGTTATATCTATAAGATAGGAATGACTATATTGGGAGAAAAAACAAAAAAATCTGAAGATGTTGGAAAAGAATGTGCTATTAAATTATTAGAAGAAATGAAATCAGGAGAAAATCTAGATTCTTTTACAGCAGACCAATTATTAATTTATCTTGCAATTAAAGGCTCAGGAAAAATAAGAACTTCTAAAATAACAGATCACATTAAAACAAATATAGAAACAATTGAAAAGTTCTTAGATGTTAAGTTCACAATTAAAGATAATATAATTGAATGTAAAGCTAAATAAATTTATTCAACCCACCGTTTAAAACTTCATTTGCCTTTTTCAAAACACTTTTTGCATTTCCAAATTTAATTAATTTTAAAGCTTCATCATAAGTGCACCATTTAAAAGAATCATGTTCATCACTTATTTTAACATCTTTAGTTTTAGTTTCAATTAAAAAATAAATAACTTCTTTATTTACAGGCAATCCATTTTTTCTATAAAACCATTTCACTCTTTCTTCAAAACCATAAATAAATTTTAAATCTTCAATTCCAGTTTCTTCTTTTATTTCTCTAGTAGCTCCGTCTTTAGCACTTTCATTTTTTTCAATTAAACCTCTAGAAAAATCCCAGCCTTCTTTGTAATGTAAATGAGCCTCTTTATATAATAATAAATAAAGAATATTATCCTTTTCTCTTAAAAATAAAATTCCTCCAGCAGATGTTTCTTTAATCATTTTAAACCACAAAAACTAAAATAGCAGAAACTGCAACAATTGAAAAATAAACTATTTTACTCCACTTAAATATTTTTGCACCATCAAACATCCAAAAAGGAATCATATTAAACAAAGCAAGCCAGCTATTAACTAAAAAACCAATAACTAAAATTGCTAAACCAATATTCAAATCTAAAACTTTAGTAATATCCATATTAAATAAACTTAAAGCATTAGAAAAACCGCCTGTAAAAATAATTCCAAGTAGGAAAAAGAAAATAGATATAAATATATTCATCAAAGGACCAGCAGCAGAAATTATTCCATTTTTATTTATATTAATAACTCTGCTAAAAATCATAACTGCACCAGGAGCAGCTAAAACAAATCCAAAAAAACTCATAATTACAGCTAAAAATAACATTTCATCAAAACTTCTAAACTCTGCTTTGTATCCAAATTTCTGTGCGAAATACTTGTGGCTTAATTCATGCAATAAAAATCCTAGTCCTACAGCAACTGCAGAAATAATAAAAGCTGGAAAAAATTTCCAAGTTAATCTACCAAGAACAATTCCAAAGGCTAGAGATATAGCAAACCAAGCTTTAGCAATATCTTTAAGTTCTTTATCTGAAGTAGTTAAAAAATTCCCAAGCTTATAAAAAACATTTCCTTCTACAAAATATCTTTGTCGCATAAATTATTCCAAATTTCAATGTTTAAATAAATTTCTAACAAAAAATATACTTAATTATTTTGATAAAGTGCTAAACGTTCTAAGCTTTCAATTCTTAATCTATCAAAAACTAAATCTAATTCTTGATCTGTTATTCCTGTAAACAAACAATAATCATTACCATATAATTTAGAATTTATCTCTAAAAATTCTCTGCACAAACTATAATCTCTAGATGGAGAAATTGCCAAATTATCTCTCATTTCAAAATATCCTTCTGCTTTTCTTAAGCAATTATTATCTCCTTCTAAACCTCTAAATAAATAATTAAAGACTAATTTAGGAGCTCTCACTGTATTTGTAAGTAATTCTAAATTTAAACCTGTAAGTACAGCCATAAAAAACTCAAAAAAGAAACATCTAAAAAGCTTCCTAATTTTTCTTACTATCCTCTTTTAACTTATTGACATATTTATGAGCCAAATGTAATGGTAAAGGTAATTTATAATTAGGATCAACTAGTTTTTTTATAATTTCTATAGAAGTCTGTAAATCAATACCATGTCCAGGAGAAACATACACAGGATTTGCAAATTCTTTTGCTCTAATAGCAATACCTTTTTTCTCGTTATTAAAAATTATATTTTCTTCTTCTAATTGTCCATAAAGTAATTCTTTACCAACACCAATACAAGCTTTATTACTTAGAACACCTACATAACTAGCTAAACCAACTCTTTTAGGATTTATTGCACCCATTCCCTTTACTATCAAAATATCAGGTTTAATCTCTAAAGATCTATAAGTTTGTAATATTACAGGCCCTTCTCTAAAAGTGGCCATATTAGGAGAATAAGGAATTATTTCTTCACCAATAACTTCTTTTTTCTCTAATTCTTTTCCTGTTTCTAAATCTAAAACAATAGCAACACAATAATAATTTTTTTCAGTATAAGCAATATCAAAAGCTGCTATGGTCTTAGGATTTGTAAAACTATTTTGAAGTTTTATACCTTTCAGAATCTTTTTTTCAATTTCCTTTAATTCGTTGTAATCAACACCAATTTTCATAATATTAACTTTCATTAGTAAAATTTAAAAGGCTATCCAAAAGGTTTATAAGAACTTCTAGAATGGCTTTACTAATAGCGGGGTAGAACAGCTAGGAGTGTTCGTCGAAGTGCTTATCTTAATTTGAGGCACTGCGGAAGGCTCATAAGCTGTTTGAGATACCCGAATTGTTTACACGGGAGGGTCGTTAGTTCAAATCTAACCCCCGCTATTATTTTCAATTAATTTTCTGATTCTTTCATTATCTTTATTTGCGCCTAACCATTCTTGAAATTTTTTAAAATGTTTAGGGTGTCTAAATCCTATTATTCTAAATATTTGAACGAGATTTTTATGCCCATAAAGATCAAAGCGATAAGTTGTTGTATATCCTGCTTTAGTCCTAAGGTCTGGATCATAAACTCGATAAACTTTACCGTTAAAGTTTAACCCGAGTATCTTTAATGTTTTCCAAATTTCTTTGGTAAAATTTTCACTTTTTGAATCAAAACAAATTTCTGGATAATAAGGTTTAGCATGCTGATTTTTACATAAACAAAATCCAAAATCAGTATCAAATAAACCTCTGATAAAATGTAAAATCAATTCTCTATCCTTTAAGAACAACGAGGGAATTTTTAAATAATCATATTTTTTACCACGTGGTAAACCAATAATTTTTGTAAAGAAAAGAAGAATTGCTTTCGATTCAAATCTAATACCGTAAGTTCCATCGCCTAGATCCCGAGGTTCCAAGTTTAGATTAAATAATGTTTTCCAAAGATTTTTTATAATGACCTTATAAAACTCTTTTTCGTCTTTAGGATTTCCTCCACAATTTATTTGATTGCGAATTTTATTACCATAATCTTTAGATATGTGTCCATCTCCTGCTAAAATACCAGATAAGTAAGCAACATCTGAAGTAATCTCTGTTGGAACTTTTATACCTCTTTTAATATCATTTAAACTAAATTCTACTACAGAAAGATCCATAATATAAATTAATATTAATCTTTTAAAAACATTCACTAAATAATTTCCGCAAAATTTTCAAGAAATAAGTAAAGTTCTGAAATTTCCATAAAAATAAATATTATCTATCAAAATATAAATCTTTAAATACTAATAAAAATAAATATGAAATTATGTTTGGGGAGGCAATTTTGGGTCCAGTATTCTATGCTGCAGAAATGGCAGGTGAAGGAATTAAAGGTTGGTATTCTGAAGCAGTAAGATTATATTCTGGAGGATATGATAAAACAATTAGTTCATATGTACCAAAACCTGTAGGAACTTTAGTAGCTAATTCTGTAAAAACAGCAGTAGATATTGCAACTAGATTTGCACCAAAACCATTAAAGAAATTTGCTAGAGAAGTATTAGATGATTTAACAACAACTCAAGAATAAAAAATTAAATAAAAAAAGAAAAATTAACCTTCTATTTCTATATCGCCACCAGGCGAATCTTTATTATCTTTTTTCCTTTTTTCTCCACCCATTTTGCCACCCCCAATTTACTTAGCTAAATGTTTTATAATAGAGACTACAAACAAGATTAAAAATATTACAAATAATATTTTAGCTATCCATGCAGCAGTTCCAGCTATTCCACCAAATCCGAAAAAAGCTGAAATAAGCGCTACAATTAAAAATATAATTGCCCAGCCTAACAAACCTCCTTTTTTATTCATTTTATTAAGCCTCCAACTCATTCTTTACATCCTCTTCACCTAATTTATCGTTTCTATCTACAAATTTACAGACTCTACTTAATTTTTGATCAGATGTTTTTTCTTCATATAAAAAAGCTACATTATCTTTCTCAAATTGATCAAAAAATTCACCCCAAGTTATTTCTACTAAATTTTCTTTTTCATCGCCAAATTTGATTCTTAGTAGAGTATTATTATCATCTATAATAATTTCTTCTTGGTCTAAGTCTAATTGTAACTTTGCTGGTTTTCCAGTTCTTTCTTCTACCCAATCTCTTATTTGTTCATGATCTATTGTTGTTTTTGATTTTACCATAAACTTACTAAAGGGGGATTTGATATAAACGTTCTTCAAATTAAACATAGAGTAGATATGCAAGTATATGTTTTAGTTAAAAGATGAGACACGACGACACGACAAGCTATACCCATAAAGCTTTTTAAATAAAAATACTGGGGTTAAGTATGGAAAATAAAGAAAAATTTGGAAATCAATTAGCAGAATGCATTGGATTATGGCTAGCAGAAGGAGATAACAAAACAAAAGCAGAAATTACATTTACAAATAGTCAAGTAGAATTAATAAAATTATTTGATCAAACATTGAGATTATTATTTCATAACTATCTTTTTAACATTCGTCTTTACATTTATTCACCAAATGAAAATATCATAGTAAAATCTCCAATTAACAATTGTATAATAAAAAGATATATTGATAAAAGAGCAACCAGACCTTACTTCATTTGGAGATTATGTTCTAAAAAATTAAATAAAAAATGGAAAGATAAAATAAAATTAAATATTAATAAAAAAGTATATTATAAATCAATATTAAAAGGTTTTTTTGCTGGCGAAGGAAATATTAAGACAGGCAAAAAGAGTAATAGAACAATAAGAATTGCTCAGGGTAAAAGAATAAAGTCAATAGAAAAAATATTAAATCATCTAAAAATTGAATTCAGGTATTTTGAGAAAGAAAGAAACTATTATATAACGCATAAGTTTAATTGGGATAAATGTGCAAAAATAAATTTAGCTGAATTACATCCCATAAAAAAAACAGATTTTTGGAATGCATATAATTCTTACAAAGAAGAACACTACAAAAGTAATTATCTTAAAAAGGAATTGTTTAACGCCTTGACAAAACATTATTTGCCTAAGAGTTTGGCTTTAAAATTTAATAGAAGTAAAGCAAGAATAGTTGAAATTCTAATAGCATTGAAAAAAGAAAAGAAAATAAATAATTTTAGAGTAAAAAGTCAAGATTATTGGGTAAGAAATGATCAACAAGTAATAATAATTTCTAAATTAAAAGAAAAATATCTTAAATTATTGGAAAAGTATAATAAAACTCAACAATTCGCTAATTACTTTGACGTTGATCATAGGTCAGCCTATAAAAGACTTAAAGAATTAGAAGAATTGGGCTTAGTAAAAAGAAATATAAATAAGGAATGGAGAAGAATAAAGATAGAAAAGGAAATCATTACAATATGACAAAAATATGTGGCATTGATGACGCTGGTAGAGAATATTAACTAACTAAGTTATAATTCACCAAGAGGTCCAGTCATCGGTCCAATGGTATTAGCTGGATTAATGATCGAAGAGAAGGAGCTCTCTAATTTAAAAGAATTAGGTGTAAAAGATTCAAAACAATTAAGTCCAAAACAAAGAGAATTAATTTATTCTAAGATAATGAAAGAATTTAAACTTTCTAAAATTGTAAAAAGTTCTCCAGAAGAAATAGATTTAGTATTAAATACACCTGGCACAAATTTAAATTGGTTAGAAGCAGAAAAAATTGCTTTAATAATTAACACATTAAAACCAGATAAAGTTTTTGTAGATTGTCCAAGTCCAAATTTAAAAGCATTTAAAGAATATTTAGAAAATTTAGTTAAAGTAAAAACAGAAATAATTTGTGATCATAAAGCAGATTCAAAATATGCAGTTGTTTCTGCAGCTTCAATTTTAGCTAAAGTTACAAGAGATGCAGAAATTGAAAAAATAAAAAAAGAATTAAGAGTAGATTTTGGTTCTGGTTATCCAGCAGATCCAATAACTAAAAAATTCTTAAAAGAAAACTGGAACAAATATCCAGAAATATTTAGAAAAAGTTGGAGTTCATATAAAGAATACTCTGAAGGTAAAGCTTCTAAAAAACAAAAAAGCTTAATGGATTTTTAAAATGATTATTGCCAGTAAAATGTTGGTTTATTTATTCTGGCTAATAAAACAGGTTTAGTTTTTCCATTATTTGGACCAATTTCTCCAAGTCTTTCATAACCTTCTCTACCAAAAACATTTAGAATTTGATCTCTCTCATAATCTTTTTTCCCTGTGACTTGAGCAAACGTCATTCCCAAAGGATTAGTCCCATGTTTAATTACAAAACCAGAAACAATTCTAATCTTTTTATTTAACTCTTTACTAAAAAATTTAATTAATTCTTTATTTGCTTCTCCTTCTATAGGTTTCGCTTTAATATTAATTTTGTAAGCTTTCTTATTTTCATCATAACCTTCAAAAGAATTTTTAATAGCTTTAGTTTTTATTATAACTTTAAATTTATTTTCTTTAATTTCCATCATTTAACAATAAGATAAAAAATTATAACTCTTTCTAAATAAAAACATTTATATAGAAATCAAAACTAAAAACAAATATGAAAAAGAGTTTAATTATATTTTCAATTTTAATTATGTTATTTTTAATATCTTGTAGTTCTGATAAAAATCTAGAAGAAAATAAAACTATCGGAAAGACTACCAATCCAACAGTTTCTAATGAAAAAAAAGCTGTACAAAATGAACAAGTTCCAGTAGAGCAAAATACTCCAGAAGTAGTTCAACCAACAGAAGAAGCAAAACCAGAAACTCAAGAAGTTTCACCTGAAGCAAAATCAGATTCTTCAAAAGCAAGTTTCTTTATTACTAGCACAGGTATTGGTAGTGGAGATTTAGGTGGTTTATCTGGTGCAGATCAAAAATGTTCAAGTTTAGCAAATAGTGCAAATTTACCAGATGGAACATGGAAAGCTTATTTAAGTACTAATTCTGAAAGTGCAAAAAGTAGAATTGGTTCTGGTCCTTGGTACAATACTAAAGGCGAATTAATAGCAAGCAATATTCAAGCCTTACATTCAAGCGGAATACAATCTAGTTTAATCTATGACGAAAAAGGAAATGCAATTTTAGATCCAAGTGGAAGTAGTTTAATAAAAACAGATCACGATGTCTTAACAGGCTCTAGTTCAGATGGAACAGTAGCTCCTTTCCCAAATAATCCAGATGCTCCAAACCCTAATTGTAATGGTTGGACAAATGGAAATGGTGATTGGAGTAATGGTCCATTTGCTTTTGTAGGTCATGCAGATTGGTCAGCAAATGGTCAAGAAGGTGTACCTAGTTGGAATGCAGCACATGAAGCACCTTGTAGTAAAGAAGGTCTAGCAAGTACAGGTGGATCTGGAAAATTATATTGTTTTAGAACTAACTAGAATGAAAAATAATATAAATTATTCAAAAATAAGTTTTTACCTATCGATTTTTTTAGCAGTATTAATTTTTTTGCATATTATTTTCCTTTTTATATCTTTTAATTTAAATTATAGTGATAAAATGTATGATTTAATCAACGCCTTTATCCGTTTAACTAGTAAATTTTTAATTCCACTTACATTTCTACCAGTTTTGATATTAGGAATAATAGGTATTATAAAAAAACAACAAGATAAAAAAATTGCTTTTAAAGGAATAATAATTGCTATAGTCTCATTTGGTATCTTCCTAATTATTTGGCTAATTATATTTATTATAATGGCTTTAACACTTTCACAAATTAATTTTTAATTTATAAAATATAAACAATCAAAATTATTCTTCTTATAATGCAAGATTACCTGATTACAAAAATCTAAAAATTTCATGTACCCAGTCTACAAATTTATCGGTGGTCCTTTCAACAAATTTAGCTTTAGGAAATAATTTCCACAATATAAAAAGTATAAAAAGAAATACAAAAATTAAAACCCATATAATTACTGCTGGGTCTATTGGCCCTATATAATCTAGGAATAACATAAAATCACACTATCTAAAGGAATTTAAATCTTCTTTATTGGTTTTTTAAACACGTTGAAACAATGGATGATCAGTTTTATACTGAATTAAATCCCACAAATTACCATATAAATCTTCGAAAACAGCGACTATGCCATATTTTTCTTCTTTTGGATTTCTCACAAATTTAATACCTTTAGAAATCATTTCTTTATAGTCTCTCCAAAAATCATCTGTATTAAGCGACAGAAATACTCTCCCACCATTTTGATTTCCAATAAATGCTTCTTGTTCTGGTTTTGATGGTCTTGCAAGTGTTAAAGTTGTTCCCTTAGATCCAGGAGGAGAAACTACCACCCACCGCTTATTTTGCTCAGGCTGATGAATATCTTCCACTAAAGTAAAATGAAGCTTCTTAGTAAAAAATTCAATCGCTTCATCATAATCTCTTACGACCAAACCAATATGAACTATTGATTGTTTCATAAGTTTAGTGCTTAAGTGAATACTTAAAAATTTTTCTACCTAAATAAATATAAAACGCCAACGGCAGGAGTTGAACCTACAAGTCCTTTCAGACGCTAGTTATCTTGTTTTGATCAAACTTTCAAAAAGTTTGTTTCGAGACTAGTCCATTACCGTTATGGTACGTCGGCACCTTAAAAACTATAATAAAAACATTCAAATATGTTTCTAAAATTCCGAAAATCTTACATAAAAAACTAATCAAAATTCTTTAAATTACAAATAAGATAAAGTCTATGTCTTATGATGTATATTTAACAGAAACATTTAATGAGTTATATCATTCCTTAGATAAAAACGAGAAAAATTGGATAGAGAATATAATAACAAAATTAAAAGAAAATCCAGCAGGAAAACCGCTGCATTTTAATTGGTTTAGAGAAAAGAGATACTTAAACAAAAGGCTTTATTATCTAATTGATGAAGATTCTAAAAGAATACTAGTTGTTGCATTTGCCACAAAGAAAGATCAACAAAAAGTAATTAATTTCATAATTAAAAATATGCAGGATTTATTATTTTATTTAAAGAATTTATAACTTAGTAACATTTCCTTCTTTTAAATCATTTAAACTTAGTTCTAATTGTACTAAGGCATTATCAGCAATTTTAGCCTTTCTTTTAAGCCTAGTATACTCTTCCTTAGATATAATAACTGTTTCCATAAAACTACTTAGTTTAATAAGTTTATATAATTTTCTTAGAATTAGTGAAAAA
>C687J35174_10006436_pt1 | contig 15316 bp, 20 predicted proteins | sample RifCSPhighO2_01_FD_35174 | JGI IMG/M metagenome (IMG submission 35174) | reverse complement strand
CATACATCATAACGTATTTTGTGCTGGTCGGCGCGTTTACGTTTTTCTATACGGCAGTTACGTTCGATCCCAAAGCTATCTCTACAAACCTGCAAAAGATGGGAGGGTTTGTTCCTGGCGTCAGGCCGGGAGTTTCCACCTCAACCCATATTTCGTATATCTTGAACCGCGTGCTTCTTGTCGGCGCTTTGTTTTTGGGTACGATAGCGGTCATGCCATTTTTAGTCCAGCGCGCCACTGGAGTAACCGCGTTTCAATTTTTGCTCGGAGGCACCGCGCTTCTTATTATGGTTTCGGTAGCCCTGGAAACCATGCGCCAAATTCGCGCCCAACTCCAAATGCGAGACTATGACTCTTTCTAGAGATTTTAAAACTCTCGTTGTGTTAGGAAAATCCGGATCAGGAAAGGGAACACAGGTTGAAATGCTCGCAAGAGATTATAACTTTAGAATTATCAGTTCTGGAACTTTGTTGCGTTCGCGAGCTGCCCAAAGAGACTTTGTCGGGAAACGGATAGGTGAAATCATTAATAAAGGCGGTCTGGTTCCTACTCCAGTAATCTTTCATCTGTGGCTCCATGAGCTGGAAGCTACGCGCGAAGATGGAAGCGCGCGGGGTGTTGTATTCGAAGGAAGCCCTCGCAAACTGTACGAAGCTTGGATGCTCGACGAAACGCTTTGGTTTTATGGTTTAGACCAGAATATGCTGGTAATTCATCTAGATATTTCAGACCAAGAAGCGATGAAACGACTTTTGGCGCGCGGCCGGAAAGACGATCAACCAGAAGCCATTCAAGAACGGTTGCGATGGTATCAAGAGCAAGTATCGCCGGCAATAGAGTATTACCGAGAAAAAGGAAAACTCATCGAAATTAACGGCGAGCAACCAATTGAAGAAGTAAGCAAGGAGGTTCTCGAAAAGCTCAAAGATTTTTTGGCATAATGATTTCTCGAAAAACACCAGAAGAAATCGCGATCATGCGTGAGGGCGGGCATATGCTGGCGCAGATAATGAAAAAGCTTATCCTGGAAGTTGCGCCAGGAGTGAGCACTGGTCAGCTTGATAAAATCGCGGAACGCAGAATACGAGAAGCCGGAGCTAAACCGGCTTTTCTTAACTATCAGGGTTTTCCGCGCACGATGTGCACGTCCGTGAATGAGGAAGTGGTACACGCTATTCCTTCTGAAGAAAGAATCCTTGAAGCGGGGGATATTGTTAGCTTAGACTTGGGCCTCATCCATAAAGGATACTATTCTGATATGGCGCGCACGATTCCTGTGGGGGGAATAGTGCCTGAAACCACCCGTTTGGTGCAAGTTTGTAAAGACGCATTACGGCTTGGCGAAGAGAAAGCAAGGCCGGGCATTACGACAGGCGATATCGGAAACACAATTCAGCGCTTTGTGGAAAGCAAGGGGTTTGGCATCGTACGCGAGCTGTGCGGCCATGGCATAGGCAAAGACCTTCACGAGGAGCCGCAAGTACTCAACTATGGGGAACGGAAAGCTGGTGTAAAACTCGAGGAAGGAATGGTTATTTGCATAGAGCCTATGATCACGATGGGGGATTGGAACGTGAAGCGCGCCCGAGACGGCCAAACCTTTGTAACCCGCGACGGCTCTTTATCCGCGCATTTCGAAGACACCGTCGCCATTACTTCCAAGGGTAGCGAGGTGCTGACCAGTTTGTGATATATTTAGAAAATATCTATGATAAAGTTATCGGTGATTATTCCGGTGTATAATGAGGAAAACAGACTGCCAAAAACTTTGAAGGCGGTTGATGAATATCTGCGCACGCAATCATACAAATATGAGATTTTGGTAGTGAACGCGGGATCTACCGATAGAACCAAAGAATTAGTAGAAACTGCGATGCGCGAAATGCAAAACCTTAGTATACTCAATAGAAAGAATCGAGGAAAGGGATATGCGGTCAGAGAGGGGATGCTTGCCGCGCGTGGGCAGTATCGTATGTTTATGGACGCGGACAATTCCACTTCGATTGATCAGGTAAGCAAGATGTGGCCCGAATTTGAGAAAGGAGCTGACGTTGTCATAGGTTCACGCGACATCAAAGATGCCCAAATCGCGGTGTCTCAACCCTTGTGGCGCCAGACGCTTGGCAATGTTTTCAATCTTATTGTCCAAACGCTGTCGGGATTATGGGGAATGTGGGATACCCAGTGCGGGTTTAAGGGGTTCTCTGCCGCTGCGGCGCAAGAGATTTTCGCGCGGTGCACCATAGACCAATGGGCATTTGATGTGGAGGTTTTGGTGATCGCGAAAAAGAGTGGATACAAGATCAAGGAAATACCGGTAACCTGGATAAATGATAAGGAGAGTAAAGTAAGATTAAAAGGAATGGTGAAAATGCTTTTGGAAGTTTTGCAGATTAGTATAAATAATCTTATGGGAAAGTACTAGTGCCTTCAGGATAGTATAATTTTGTTCGCGCTTTATCCCGCTACGGCGGGAGCCCTACGCGTCTCACAAAATCACACTATCCTTGCGGCTATTTCTATGGCGACAACAAAAAAAACTCCATCGGAACTGCGTTTTGACCCCGTATCGAAAGACTGGGTGCTTATTGCCACGGGTCGCGCGCGGAGGCCGGAAGAATTTCGGAAAAAGGAGGTTTGGCCAAAAGCCTGCCCTTTTGATGATTTGAACGGCGTGGAATGCCCCACAGCGGCTTTATATCGGGGAAAGGATGTGTTACTATCCCCAGGCAAGATGTGCATTCCTACGCAGTGGAGTACGATTGCTTTGCCAAACAAATATCCCGCCTTTGCATTAATGAAATCGTTTGAAACGCGGCTTGTCGGCCCGTATCAGGCGGCTGATGGAGTAGGATTTCATGAGGTTATTATCACAAAATCTCACACCAAAGATATTCCCGATTTTTCTTTGACGCAAGTGAAAGAATTGCTCGATATGTATTACGGAAGATACATTGCCTTGAAAGACGAGGAGTTTGTAAATCACATTTCCATTTTCAAGAATAGGGGGCCAAAAGCAGGAGCTACAATCGCGCATCCACATTCCCAGCTGATCGCGACTCCCATTACTGATCCTGATATTACAGGAAGCCTCGTGGGGTCTTTACGGTATTTCGAACAAAGCAAAAAGTGTATCCACTGCGAAATGCTTTCTTGGGACAGGAAAGACAAACAGCGTATTGTGTATGAAAACGATGAGTATTGCGTAGTGTGCCCCTTTGCGTCGCGCGTGGCATTTGAGATGCGTATCTATCCTAAAAAGCATGCTTCGTATTTTGAGCGTACCACCGATACACAGCGCGAGCTTCTCGCAGACGCGCTTTTGGCCGCGATGAAGAAACTCTCGCGCGCTCTGGGCGATCCCGGCTACAACTACTTTTTGCACACGGCGCCCGCTGACAACGGAAACTATGACCACTATCACTGGCATTGGGAGATTTTGCCCAAAACGTCAACTTGGGCAGGATATGAGCTCGGAACAGGCATTGAAATCTCGACCATTAAGCCCGAAACCGCCGCCGCGTTTTTAAGAAAGCAATAACATGGAATATCTTTTGGAATTTCTTGCGAATACTGTTATTGGGATTATCGAAACCACGGGATACGCGGGGATTGCGGTTTTGATGGCGCTGGAAAGCGCGAATATTCCCATACCGTCTGAAATTATTATGCCTTTCGCGGGGTATTTGGTTTCGAAAGGCGAGTTTGGCTTTTGGCAGGTTGTGTTCTGGGGAGCGTTCGGGAATCTGCTTGGATCTTTGGTTTCCTACGCGCTTGGGTTTTACGGCGGCCGCGCGTTTCTTGGCCGTTATGGCAAGTGGCTTTTTATCACCCCACACGACATAGCCTTGGCCGACCGTTTGTTTTGGAGACACGGCGCGATAATAGCATTCGCTTCTCGCGTGCTCCCGGTGGTACGAACATTCATCTCCTTTCCCGCTGGGATAGCGAGAATGAACATTTGGAAATTCTCCTTGTACACCTTTGCCGGTTCTTTCTTATGGAGCGGATTATTGGCGTATATCGGCGTGCAATTGGGCGAAAATTGGCACTCATTGGAAGGATATTTTCGGACATTCGACTGGCTCATAGCTGGAATTTTATTGATTTTGGGCGTATGGTGGATAATACGACACATCAAGCATTTAAAAACCAACTCAAATCCGCCGACTGGCGGACAAATTTCCCGATGAATAAAATTCTTATAGTCGCAAACTGGAAAATGAATCCAAAGACTGGTGCGGAAGCGCAGGAGCTTTTTGACGCCATTGGAAAAGGGGTAAGTGAGATTGATGGCGCAGAAGTTGTAATTTGCCCTCCGTTTATTTATCTTAGTCAACTAGAAACTAAAAACTATGAACTAAAAACTGGAGCTCAAAACTGTTTTTGGGAAAATCAGGGTGCTTTTACCGGCGAAGTTTCACCAACAATGCTGAAGAATCTCGGATGTTCATATGTTATTCTTGGGCATTCAGAGCGGAAAAGCAATCTTGGCGAGACACTAGAAATGGTAAGCAAAAAGGTAAGGGCGGCACTCGCGGCAGGCCTTATTCCTGTCGTGTGCATCGGGGAAAAATTCGAACAAGAGATGTCAGCAGTGCTCAAAGATATTACGCTAGGACAAACAAGTAAGCTCATACTTGTCTACGAGCCTGAATGGGCGATTAGCACCAACAAAGGTGCGACTGCGGCCACTCCTGAAGATTGCGGGCAGGCAATCGAATCCATGCGCAAGATTGCCAAGAAAATGTTTGGTGCTATTCAAATTCCCATCCTATACGGCGGCAGCACAAACAGCAAAAACATACGCGGCTTTATTGAAAGTGGGGCTCAAGGCGCCTTGGTAGGGTCTGCGTCTCTCGACGCCCAAGAATTTATCCAGCTTGTCAAAAACGCCGTTACGGGGTAGCATGAAGAGCCAATGGATTTATTTTTGAACGAAAAATTCTACAATCCCACAAAGGGTTCTCTCTCGCTTCCAGAAGTGTTAGAAGAGATGGCCGCATACATGGAAGAAATGCCTCATAGACAGTATGAGGTTATTGTGGGTTGCGACTCTTCTGCCACGGCGGATCCGATGTTTCCCGTGGTAATCGTGGTGCTTCGAAAGCAGCAGGGCGGGAGGTTTTTTCTTCGGCGTGTGCATTATCCATCGCGGATTTTCCCAAACCGAAAACAGCGTATTTTGGAAGAAGTGATGCTTTCCTGTCAACTTGCTTTATGGTTGCGTGAACATTTTGGATTGGTAGCCTTGGAACATGGCCTCAAGTACGATTTTCAGTATATTCACGCAGACATTGGCGAAAAGGGGATTACGCGCGACATGATCAAGGAGGTTACCGGGCTTATCCGCGGAAACGGGTTTGAGCCGAAAATCAAACCCTACTCCTTCGCCGCCTCCACGGTCGCCGACCGGTACTCTTGACAAAAACTGTTCAGAGCGTATAATGAAAACGAAGTTTTTTTTGGAGGCTCTTTGTATGCAACCACGCGAGCTGTCTATTTACGAGAATCCTACCCCAGCGGTGATTCGGGATATCAAGAATGGATTGGCGCATTTCCCGAATCGCTCGTTCATCCCATGGGAGGCGTTCCGCGAGGACTTTTTGGTTGGGGTTGCGCAGACGCGCGAGCAAGCCGAGCTGTACTGGAATGCGGCTAGCAAGCCATCATACCTTTCATAGGGTGATTCATTTCACCTGGCGTGCCAAAGGGTGCAACTCATTGTTAGTTGCACCCTCGTTTTTTTTATGGCATAGTTGAGCTTGTGAAGAATAAAAGAAGGAAAAAGGTGATTGTTGCAATGTCGGGAGGGGTGGATTCGAGCGTTTCCGCGGCTCTACTCAAGAGGGCTGGTTTTGACGTGACTGGAATGTTTATGAAGTGCTGGTCTGCCGATGATCCCTTTGGCGAGAATTGCACTTCAACCGATGACGAACGAATGGCGCGGCTCGCCGCAGAGAAAATCGGCATTCCATTTTATTCGTTAAATCTCGTAAAAGAGTATAAAAAAAGAGTGGTGGAATATTTGCTCGATGGATACCGAACGGGGATTACGCCGAATCCCGATGTCATGTGCAACAAAGAAATAAAGTTTGGTTTGTTTTTCGATAAAGCAATGGAGCTGGGTGCGGATTTTGTCGCAACCGGCCACTACGCGCGTGTTATCGCTGGAAAGATCTATACCGGAAAAGATGCAAACAAGGATCAGTCTTATTTTTTGTCGTTTATCAAGCCCGAGGTTTTGGAACGCGTGATGTTTCCTATCGGGGAATACACCAAGCCAGAAGTTCGCGCGTTAGCGCGCAAGTTTGGATTGCCCAATGCCGAGCGCAAAGACAGCCAAGGGATTTGCTTTGTGGGAAAAGTGGATTTTGTGGAATTTCTCAAGCAATACATTCCACCGAAGAAAGGAGATGTCGTAGATACGAATGGAAAAGTGCTTGGACAGCACGAAGGCGCTTTTTATTACACGATAGGCCAGCGTAAAGGGCTCGGGTTGTCGGGCGGGCCTTATTTTATCATTGATAAAGATGTGCAAAAAAATACTATCGTTGTAAGCAAAAATGAAAACGACTTGCTTAAAAAAGAAGTGCAAATAAAGCATATCAATTGGTTTAGCCTGCCCACGCAAGAGGAAGTAACCTGCCGCGTTCGATATCGACAGGCGCCCGCGCCAGGAATTTTTCACGTTGACAAGTCGGCACAAACAGGTACATTAGTATTTAGTAGCCCCCAGCGCGCGATTACTCCCGGACAAATGGCAGTATTGTATCAGGGAGATCAAATGCTCGCCGGCGGCATAATTGTCTAGTTCATTTATGTAAGAGGTGATACCATGCCATATTTGTTAGGGGCTTGCCCAAAATGCAATGGTGATTTATCCTTTGCGGAAGACATTTTTGGCAAGTATCTCTCTTGCCTCCAGTGCGGATATTTAAAGGATTTTCATGCAGTAGAAAATGCGGCGAATTTACCCGCAAGAAGCGGGGGTAGATGGGAAAGTTCTGCGGCTATGCAAGTTCTTATGGAGCAGGGGTGAAACTCATCCCTGCCCATTTTTTGTGATATACTACGCAAAATGACATCAAAAGAAGTTCGAGACCTATATCTGAAGTTTTTTCAAGAGCAGAAGCACCGCATAATTCCTTCCGCGGCTTTGGTGCCGGAAAATGATCCCACCACGCTTTTTACCGGATCGGGCATGCAGCCTTTGATTCCGTATTTGCTTGGACAGAGGCATCCGTTGGGTACGCGGCTTTGTGATTCCCAAAAATGCTTCCGCGCGGATGATATTGAAGAAGTGGGCGACAATCGCCACACCACTTTTTTTGAGATGCTCGGGAACTGGTCGCTCGGCGATTATTTCAAGGATGAGCAACTTTCTTGGTTCTTTGAATTTTTAACCGAACGGGTAGGTTTGAATCCCAATAAGCTTTACGTATCAGTGTTTGCCGGCGATTCTGAAAACAACATTCCAAAAGACGAAGAAGCCGTCGCCATCTGGAAGCGCTTGTTCAAGCAAAAAGGGATTGACGCCAAAGAAGGTGAGCGCATTTTCTATTATCCAGCCAAGAAAAACTGGTGGAGCAGGGCAGGGGCGCCAGAGAATATGCCAGCGGGTGAGCCTGGAGGTCCTGATTCTGAAGTATTTTACGATTTTCAAACACCGCATGATGAGGCATTCGGCAAACACTGCCATCCCAACTGCGATTGCGGCAGATTTTTGGAAATCGGGAATTCCGTGTTTATGGAATACAAAAAGCGCGAAGACGGCAGTTTTGAAAAGTTAGCTCAGCGCAATGTGGACTTTGGTGGAGGCTTGGAAAGAATAACCGCCGCATCGAATAATGATGGTGATGTCTTCAAGATTGATACTCTGCGCGCGGTTGTTCAAAAAATTGAAGAGTTATCGGGTGCACGCTATGAAAGCTCGTTTCTGCAATCGTTCCGGGTGGTCGCAGATCATATTCGGGGTGCCGTTTTTATGATCGGTGATGGCGTGTTGCCCTCAAATACCGACCGAGGATATTTTGTGCGCAGACTTTTACGCCGCGCGGTACGCCATGCCGATGTATTGGGTATGAAGCAGGGAAAGTTCGCGGAACTCGCTTTGCCGATTATTGAAAGTTACGCGGATCAATATCCCGAGCTGAAACAACATGAAAATCTCATTAAAGAAACTATCCAAAAGGAAGAAATGCGCTTTCGTGAAACTCTTGCTAATGGACTCAAGGAATTTGCGAAATTAAGCGCCAAAACCATTTCGGGAAAAGAAGCGTTTGATCTTTACCAGAGCTATGGATTTCCCCTTGAAGTCACGCTCGACTTGGCACTGGAAAAGGGGATTGCGGTGGATGAAAAAGGATTTCAAGAAGAGCTCAAGCGGCATCAGGAAGTCTCGCGCGCCGGCGTTGAAAAAAAATTCAGAGGGGGATTGGCAGATACCAAAGAAGAAACTGTGCGGCTTCACACTGCCCATCATCTGCTTTTGGCTGCTTTGAGGCATGTACTTGGAGATCATGTGCACCAGCGCGGCAGCAATATTACCGCGGAGCGTTTGCGTATTGATTTTTCGCACCCCGCGAAAATGACACCCGAAGAAATAAAACAGACAGAAGATCTTGTGAACGAGAAGATACAAGAGCATTTGGATATGGTCCGGAAAGAAATGCCAAAAGACGAAGCCATGAAGCTCGGCGCTGAAATGGAATTTGGTGTGAAATACGGAGATGTGGTTTCCGTGTATGTCGCGCAAGACAAAGAGGGGAATGTGTTTAGCAAAGAATTCTGCGGCGGCCCGCATGTCGCAAGCACCGGCGAGCTTGGCAATTTCAGAATCATGAAGGAAGAAGCCGTCTCTTCCGGCATCCGCCGTCTCCGCGCTATACTTGAATAAAATTCGCGAGGCTATTATAATTTACACAATAGCACCTTGGAGGGGAATATGATTGATGTGAGAGAAGCAAACCTCAATCAGGCGTACATCAAGGCCTTGCAAGAGGGAACGCCAACGGAAGAACTGGAAAAAGAAATGAAAGATTGGTATGGGCCTTATCAATGGCCTGCCAAAAAGGAAGCTCTAGAAAATGAAGCATCCTTTGGCAATATCAAGGCGCAATGAAGATGGCGCCGCAGCGTCCGGCTACTGCATAGTGGTTGGACTTTTATTTTAGTTTGAGGGGAATTGATGTATCATAAAAGTATGCGTTTTGGGTTGCCGAATTTTATACAAAAAAACAAAAAAGGGATTTTGGCTTTGCGCGTTGGATTATCTGAAATTGATTTTTTGTTTTTTAAAAAGGATGTCGTTGAGGCTCATGTTTTAGCATACGGAAGCGAGGATATTTCACACTTTACGGTACGCCAAACACTGGAGAAGATTTTCACTCATCTGCCCAAAGCGGAGCACACTCAAGAGTTAGTAGTAACATTTCCTGAAAGCCAGTTTAATGCTCAACTGGTGGAAATTTCCGTTCCGCCCATGTTACCCCGGTATCTTGTCGGCAAAAACGAAGCTGCTTCAATCGAAAAAGAAGCTCTCACGCGCGCCAACCGGATATTCCAGAAAAGCCTATTCCAGGAATCCGGGATTTTGCCGAGCGAGTTCTCGCTGCGCAAAGTAAAAATTCTCGATCGCAGAATCGACGGTTATCCAGTTCCAAAACTTGATGGTTTCAAAATGGGGGAAGCTCTTTTTTCGCTTCTCGGAATGTTTCTACTAGAACCCCCATTTCTCCCCATAGAACAATTCGCAAAAAGCCACCGAATGGGCGATATTCGGGTAATCCATATCGCAGAGGCAATTGAGTCCTTCGCAAGGACGCGCAATCAGGAAGGCGTTTTCCTATTCGTGGAGGAGGGGAAAACCCAGATTGTCGCGTACAAGGACGGCCACATTGCGTTTTTGGCCAGCATTCCCATGGGTGAAAACGGCTTTACCGAATTTTTTGGCGATATGCTGGGGATGCGTGAACCAGCCGCCGCGGCATTTCAAGAACAATATTTCCACGGCAATCTTTCTTTGGCAGTACGTGAAAAGATACAAACGTATTTGTTGCCTCAAGTCGAAAAATTTGGTACATTGGTAAGAGAAAAACTTTTGAGCGCGAAGATGACGCTTCCCGATCCCATTTGGATATTTGGGAAGGGCCGCGCTTTACGCGATATGCAGAATATATTCACCGAAGAAACCTTTCACGACTTGCCTTTTTTGCAGGTGCCTGAAACGCGCTTTCTCTTGCCTCACGAAATATGGGAGAACAAGGAATTTTCGGGTCGCAACGATCCCGAATACACTGCGCTTTGCCTTTTAGGCGCCATGGCCGAATCTTAAATGATTCCGTTCGATGAAAAAACGACTTATTGATATTTACCCTCCGCATACCCGAAACATGTCTCCACTGGACGAGGAACCAAGGGTTTCGGACGCGGGAAAAATCCCGGAGATCGCCGCAAGACGAAATTCGAAAGCAGCAACATTTGCCGCGGTTTTATTGTTTGTATTTGCCGCGCCTCCAGTTTTCCTCCATTTTTTCTATGCCGAAGTCCGTATTGACGTATGGCCGAATATCACCAAATTGCGCATAGAGGAACGGCTATCCGCGCAAGTGGGATACGATACCGTGAACTTTGAGAAGAAAATCATTCGCGCGCGCGCGTTTGAAGAAGAAAGAGAGCTTACACAGCTTTTCCCTTCATCGGGGAAAAAGTTCAAGGAGGAGAAAGCTCGCGGAACTATACGAGTGTACAACGAGAATTCTGCCCAAACACAAACTCTTGTCGCCAACACGCGCTTTATTTCAGAAGATGGAAAGCTTTTTCGGCTTGAAATAACTTCGGTTATTCCAGTAGGTTCTCTCGATGTGCGCGTCATAGCCGCCGAAGCAGGACCCGAATACAATATTGGCCCTTCCAATTTTTCCTTGCCTGGTCTCGTAGGATCGCCCCTGTATACGAAGATCTATGGGAAATCGCCTGAGGCAATGTCGGGGGGAGCCAGCAAAGAAGTGGCGGTGGTCACCGAGGAAGATATTGCCGCCGCCAAAGATCAGCTTGCCGAAACATTGAAGACCCAGGCAACGAAATCTTTGCTGGCGAAAATCCCCGCGCAATTCCAAATGCTCGAACATTCGCTTAACTCTACCATCTTAGAGGACAATTCTTTGGTAAAACCAGGCGCGGAACTCGATCAATTCAATTACACCGCGAAAGTAAAAGTCGCGATCTTGGGCTTCCATAAAGATGATGCCGATCTTCTCGCGCGCCAAACCTTGAAAGACTATGTAAAGCAAAATCAAGCCATCAATGAAGAAACGCTCAACCTTTCCTACGCAGCCGCGAAGGGCGCGGCAGACTCGGCAGAGGGCAGCGGCGTAATCCCCATTATCGCGCATATTGAAGTAGACCAGTACGAAAAGGTTGAAACGGAAAAGCTGTTTGAACGCGTGATGGGTACAACCGTCAAGGAATTTCGCCAGATCGTAAAGGAGTACCCCTTTCTGGCAAAGGCACAATTTTCTCTACGGCCGTTTTGGCTTGCTCGCGTTCCCCGAGACCCCGAAAAGGTAAATATTGACGTACATCTTACTTCCTGGTAGTATGAAGTTTATCACGAATGGACGAATCTGATTCCAAAGAACTTCGGAAAATAGGCGTGGTGCAAGAGGCCTTGCCTTCTTTCCAGTTTCGAGTTAAGCTTGAGGATGGCCAAGAAATCCTGGCTTATGTTTCAGGTAAACTTCGTATGCATAAAATTCGTATCCTCCCCGGGGATAATGTCACGGTAGAAATGAGCCCATACGATCTGAAAAGGGGCCGTATCGTGTACCGGGGTAAATAAACGCGCATGAAAGTCCAATCATCAATAGCAAAAATGTGCAAAGACTGCAGAGTCGTCAAGCGCTCGCGAAAGCTGTATGTAACATGCAAGAAAAACCCCAAGCATAAACAGCGCCAGGGATAAAAATATATGCCAAGAATCTTAGGAATAAATATTCCGGAAAATAAACACATCGGGATCTCTCTAACCTATATGTATGGAATAGGCCGTTCTTTGAGCAAGAAAATCCTCGCGGAGGCAAAGATCGAAGAGTCCAAAAAAGCTTCCGATTTGTCGTCGGAAGAATTAAACAGGCTTAAGGAGATTATAGAGAAAAATTACCGAATTGAGGGTGAGTTACGGCGTGAAACCATAATGAGTATCCGCCGACTGCATGATATTGGATCCTGGCGAGGAATGCGCCATTCAAGGCGCTTAACCGTGCGGGGGCAGCGGACGCGTACGAACAGCAGAACCGTAAGAGGAAATGTAAGAAAAACCGTAAGTTCAGGCCGAAAACCAGCCGCGACCCCAACCTAATCCTATGGGAAAGAAACGCATTATTAAAAAAGGTGAGGAAGGAGTATCCCCTGAAGGTTCACCCTCTGAAGGAGAAAAGAGCGAGCCAAAAGTATCTTCAAAGAGAATACCCGAAGGTCGAGTATATGTGTACTCTTCTTACAACAACACCCTGATGTCTCTTTGCGATTCGAAAGGAAACGTATTGGCGCAAGTATCAGCGGGTTCCATGGGATTCAAGGGCACCAAAAAATCCACTCCATTTGCCGCCTCTAAGGTTGCGGATGCTATTTCGCAAATTGCCAAAAATAAGGGAATGGAAAGAGCTGCTATCCTCATTAAAGGGGTAGGCTCCGGAAGAGATTCCGCTTTACGGGCGTTGGGATCGAAAGGATTTGAAATATCTTCCGTTGAAGATATCACGCCGGTTCCCCACAACGGGCCGCGGCCGCGAAAAGTAAGAAGAGTATAATCTCATGCAAAAAGGAGTAGTACGAAAAAGACGAACGCCGCCGCTTTCAGAATATGGAAAACAGCTGCAAGAGAAGCAGCAGCTTAAGGCGCAGTATAATCTGCGCGAGCGTCAGTTTCAAAACTATGTGGAAAAAACATTGGAAGAAGAAAGCGGCGGAAACGCCGAAGAACAGCTTATGCGGCAGCTCGAAAGACGTTTAGACAATGTAGTGTTTCGCATGGGTTTGGCCGACACACGAAAACAGGCTCGGCAATTAGTTTCTCATGGACATATCCACGTAAACGAAAAAGGGGTGCGAGTTCCTTCGTATCAAACAAAACTTCATGAGAAAATTCGAGTTCGTCCAAATTCCCAAGAACGTACATTTTTCAAAAATCGCAAACTCGCTTTACAAAAATATGAAGCGCCATCTTGGTTGATATTAGACAAAGAGCGCATGGAAGCGGAAGTAAAAGGAATGCCTGGACTCGCGGAAATCGGCCCAACCGTCCAAATTCCTCTCGTATTTGAGTTTTATTCACGATAAACATAATTTGTATATTATCTATGATCCCTTTGCCCCAACCTACAAAAATTGTCGAGCAAAAACAAAATCGCGGAGTTTTCATGATCGAAAACTTGTATCCGGGATACGGAGTTACCATTGGAAACAGCTTGCGGAGAGTGCTTCTCTCATCCTTAGAGGGCGCCGCCATAACGCAAGTAAAAATCAAGGGCGCTACCCACGAATTTTCCACCCTTCCCGGCGTTCTCGAAGATGTTGTTTCAATTCTTCTCAACCTTAAGCAAGCGCGTTTTCGTCTCTATGGAGAAGAGCCGCAAAAGGCTACATTGAAAGTAAAGGGTGAAAAAGAGGTAACATGCGCCGACTTTGAAGTTCCGGCCTCTTTGGAGCTTATTACGAAAGATCTCCTCCTCGCGCATGTAACGGAAAGATCCGCGGAGCTCGATATGGAAATTCAAGTCGAAAAAGGGATTGGATACGTTCCTGCCGAAGAGCGAAAAAAGGAGAAGCAGGAAATTGGAAGTATCACGTTAGACGCTATTTTCACTCCTATCAAACGTGTAAGCTCAAAGGTGGAAAATATGCGCGTGGGCGATCGAACCGACTTTAATCGTGTTACGTTGGAGATTGAGACTGACGGCACCCTCACGCCCGAAGAGGCGTTTTTCCAAGCAACCGAAATATTGCTGAAACAATTCGAGGTCGTAAAGAGCGGAGTGCAAGGAGTTGTGGAGGCTAATCTTGAAAGTTTAAAACAGGCAAAAGAAGTGGAATCTGAAAAGAAGCCTAAAGCTCAAACCAAGAAGCTTAAGGTAAAGAAGCCAAAGAAATAATATATGAAACGGCAAGCTGGCAGATTATTTTCGAGGAAAAAAGGAGTCAGAAAAGCTCTTCTTCTTTCGATTGCGCGCGCGTTGGCGCAAAAGGAGAAAATTCAAACAACCGCCGCGAAAGCAAAGGAAATCTCCCCGCTGTTTGAGCGCTTGATTACGAAGGCAAAGCAAGATAATCTGGCAACACGACGAGAACTCCTTCAGTACTTTGATGCGGCGCTGGTGAAAAAGATGGTGGAGGAGATCGGCCCCCGCTACCGCGACCGGCAGGGCGGATACACACGGATTACGAAAATTGCCGCGCGGAAAACCGATGATGCAAAGATGGCGATTATTGAACTAGTCAAATAACACATATGGAAACCCTCGAACGAAAAACTCATGCGATTGACGCGAAAGAACAGCATTTTGGCCGTTTGGCTGTGCGCGTTGCGCTACTTCTTCGCGGCAAACAGAAGCCAGAGTTTGCCTCGAATAAGGATCTCGGCGATTTTGTATCGGTAAAAAATGTGCGCCAAATGGAATTCTCCGGGAAAAAATTGAAGCAAAAATCCTACTGGAAACATTCAGGATATTTGGGAAGCCTGAAAGAAAAAAAACTTGAGAAATTCTTTGGTTCGCGCCCCACCGAAGTATTGCGGAAAGCGGTATGGGGCATGTTACCCAAAAATAAACTGCGTTCAAAACAAATCAACAGATTGACGATTGAATAATATGCCACGAAGTTCTCCAAAACAAACCTCTTATTATGAAACAGTCGGCAGGCGCAAAACTGCTATTGCTCGTATTCGCCTTTCGGTATCTTCAAAGCCGGATTTTGTTGTGAATGCCAAACCCTTCGAACACTATATACAGGATAGGGAATGTCAGGCAATCGCGAAAGAAGCATTGGAAAAGGGGAGTCCAAACAACACTTTTGAGGTAAGCGCGCTGGTGCATGGAGGAGGCCCGCACGCGCAAGCAGAAGCTATCCGCCAAGGAATCGCAAGAGCGCTTGTGAAAATGGATCCTGAACTCCGGGCAAACCTAAAGGTGTTGGGATTCCTTACGCGCGACCCTCGTATGCGCGAACGCAAAAAATTTGGGCTCAAGCGCGCCCGCCGCGCCCGTCAGTGGAGAAAACGATAAATATATTACTCCCCTTTATAGGGGAGTTTTGTTT
>C687J35174_10006432_pt1 | contig 15325 bp, 17 predicted proteins | sample RifCSPhighO2_01_FD_35174 | JGI IMG/M metagenome (IMG submission 35174) | reverse complement strand
TCCGTCATCTCGTCCCTTCCTTTATATGCTCCTTTAGCCGCTTCATAAAAAGTCTTTTGAATTTCAACAGCAGTCATTTCTCCCTGACCTCTCACTTTAACCCTAGTTTTTAGAGTAGAATCTCTTGAAATACTATGAAATGCTCCCACGGCATCTTTTAATCCCAAAGTCCTCATCTTTCCATCTTCAAAAAGATCAAGAACAAGTGCAGACGTTCCTAATTTCATGTAGGTTGCAACTTCAGACATATTAGCATCCCCATTAATAACATGAAATCTCATATATTTGCTTCCATCAGATAATGGCTCATCTCTAGTGTTTATTATAGGTCTATCATATGTAGTCTGAAGACCCATTAATTGAGTGAAAAAATCAGCTCTTTGAGAGAGATGAAATACAAATTCATCATCTCCCATTTTCCCAATAACTTCTTCCAAACCATCTTTAACCCTATTATACAAATCAGCCAGCTTTCCAATAGCTAAAGATTTTAATGAGCCGTAACCATCCAATACATCCTGCATTGTCCTTTGTAATTGCATATTCCTCTCATCACTAAAACCAATCTTACCGCTTCCTGTAAAAATTGGTCTTGATACAAAAAATGGAGTCATAAAATCCGCCAATTCTTGAAATGCCTTTAAATTCCTTCTATCCACAAAATAATTTTCGTGAGTTCCATAAGAATTAAACCCATCTGTATTATTTTTAAATATTCTGGCTATTTTTCCCCCTTCAGACGCCGCTTCCAAAATTCTCTCTCCTGCCTTATCGGCGATTACAGCAGAAACAGGATTAGAACATTCTGGTGTAGAATATTCGGGATGTCCCATATCAATATAAAATCTTGCTCCATTAGCTAACATTTCATCTCTGCCATAATATGAACTATATCCTGAAGAGCTGTAAGTTCCACCATAGTAATATGTTGGAGATGTCTCCTTTAGTCCTACATTTTTAGCAATACCCTCATCACCTTTCTGCCCCTCATAATCTCCCCCAAAATGACCCTCATCAGTCATTCCAGCAACGGCAGACGAATTTGTTGCAGAACTGTTTTCATGAGCCTGCCCCTTTCCTCCGTAATTATCCAGAACTTGATTAGCGCTGCCTCCAATTATACCATATTCTGTCTCTATACCCATAACTCTTCTAATTGCCATTTTCCCTTGTATTATACGATCTATTTAACTCAACAATAGAATCGTATCTTTTAGGGAACATCTCTCTTAAATCATCTGATTCACAAACTGCCAAATTTCTAAACTCCGAATATTCATCTCCAACAGAACTAGATAGGTCTGTCCTAGTTAGTCCTCTTTTTCCTTTACCTATCTCTCTCTTGATTGCTTTTCCTGCAGCTCTTTGTGATATAGATTCTACCATTGCACCACTTGTTAAATCACTCATATCGACATAACTCCAACCCCCTTCTTTAAATCTTACTTCAAAAATCGGATAACCCTCTCCAAACAAATATTCACTCGCATATTTAGCAAGAGAATAAGAATCATCTTTAGATGCTGTACAGATTGGCATTTCCTTAAGATGTATATTAAATATGTCTGCAACCGCCTCTTGATTTGGTCTTCCAATTCTAATTTTTCTATCCACTCTTCCAGGTCTTAAAACAGCTGGATCAATAATATCTGCTCTATTCGTAGCTAATATTAAGACCACATTATCATTTCCATTCATACCATCCATCTCAGATAAAAACTGAGGCACAATAGAATCATAAACATCTGTTGAAATTCCGCTTCCTCTTTTCTTTAACAAAGATTCAGCTTCATCCATAAATACAACAGTTACGTCTCCTCTTTTCTTTGAATTATCTCTAGCTCTTGTAAATATTTCTCTCACAGCTCTCTCAGATTCTCCGACATACTTATCCAATAATTCAGGGCCCTTTATACTTAGGAAATATCCATTTCCATTAGATCTCTCTTCTTTTTTAAGCCTTTCAGTAAGATTATATGCTATGGCCTTTGCCAAAAGGGTTTTACCACACCCAGGAGGACCATATAATAAAACTCCCTTTGGTGTTTTTTTACCATATCTAGCGTAAACATCTCTATGAACAAAAGGCTCTTCTATAGCCTCTTTTATAGATTGTATGGCCAATTCCAAACCTCCAATTTTTGTCCAAGGAACAACAGGAACATCTGCAATATGATATTGAGTACTTTTTTTCCCAAAGTTCTGCAAAACCGTATGGAAACCTTCATCTACAACAACCCTATCGCCTTCTTTAACTTTCTCATTAGTTCTTAAGACCTGTCTTCTACCATTTTCATTTATAACTGCGCTTCCATCTTCCAAAACTTCTTCTATAGTTGTCAAAACCCCAGTTCCACTTCTTTCCCTTGTCTCAATAACAATATAATTCTCAGGATTTAATCTGACAGGCGTTCCAGGAACAAGTTTATTTTTAACCACAGGGTTATAACGAACTTCCATAATTTTGCCTCCAACATCAACATCAACAGAATCATTATTACGGCCAACAACGGTTCCGTAAACAAATGGAGGGCTCATTATCTTCTCTATAAACTCCTGTTGCTCTGCTAGTTTATTTTTAGCTATTAAAGCAAGCATCTTCCAATCTTGGTCATTTTCTTTTCTTTCCATATCTCAGATTATTTCGCCACGCCGGCGGTTTTTATATTTAATTCTACTGTAATACTATGCTTAAGTTCGTTTATTAATAACTTAGATGCAATATCTGCTAATTTATTTCTTTTCATCTTGAATTTTTTGATGTTTTGTCTAAGGAGATTGTACAAAACACGTTTATAAATCTTTCCAATGTAACGACTTTTAAATTACGTCATATATCTTTAATCTTGTCTTAATTCAGTAATTATCTTCTTTATCAAAGGATTATCCAGAACTTCTTTAGGAGGCAATATTATCTCTTTCTTTGGAAGCCCAGCATTTAATCGCATATTTACAAGATTAAATAAATGATATTCCATTTTTGTCAGTCCAAATTCTTCAAGTTGCTTCCTCAAAACTTCATAATCTTTTTTAGTAACTGGTCTTGTAAGTTCCAGCATTTCCCTCATATCTCTAGCCTTAATTATCACTTTCATTTCTTCATCAAAACTTTCATCAATATACCCTACATCTTTCATCCCTAAATCAGGCATTTTATTGTAAGAAGAGATTCTTATTCTGCTGGGGAACTCTTCATCAAAGATTTGTCTCAAAAGCTCCTTTGACGGATAGGTCTTAGAATCGTAGCCTAGATGTATAAGATAATTATTGAACCTATCATTATGCCCAACTAACTCTGTCTGCAATCTAAGAAAGCTATCTTCAAGAGACTCTTTTCTGCTATTCATAGATTCTGATTTTTCTTTTTCATCTTCGGATTCTGGTATAAATTTCCACTCTTGATATACTCCTACAACGCGTGGTAAAAGAATGCCTTTAGAAGTCGCTTCATACAAACTAAGTTCCTCAATAGAATTGCCTGTTTGCATCTTATCAAACTCTCCTCTTTTAATCGAATTCAAATCCCCGTAAGCATACTTATACGTCGTTATACTATCCATAAAAAGGCATATTTTAATCAGTTTTTAAACCTTATGCTTATGCCACTATATAATTACACAATAAACTAATTTCAAGCAATTTAAAAACCTCTCCTCCTTTCTTCATCTACTACGGCACTGGAGAAAATCCAAAGCGGCGATGGGAAAATAATTAAATGAAACTCAAAATAAGAAAATCAGAAGAAAGAGGAAAAACCAAGCTTCCCTGGTTGGACAGCAAACACGGGTTTAGTTTTGGAGGATACTCAAATCCTGAAAACGTTAATTTCGGAAAATTAGTAGTTTTCAATGACGATATAATTGCTCCAGGAAAAGGGTTTGGAGCACATCCGCACGACAACATGGAAATAATTACTCTAGTTCTAGAAGGCTCATTAAAACACGAAGATAGTATGAAAAACAAAGGCATCATAAATTCCAAAGAAATCCAAAGAATGTCTGCAGGCGAAGGTGTTTGGCATTCAGAATTCAACGCCTCTGATAAAGAACCTCTTCATCTTCTGCAAATATGGATAGAACCAGAAGAATTAAACACAGTACCAAGTTACGAACAAAATTCCCTGTCCCTAAAAGACAATCAATTAAATCTAGTGGCCTCCAATAGTAAATCCAAAGAATCTGTTTACATCAACCAAGACGCCTCTTTCTTCCTAGGAAACTTCTCAAAAGGCACAAAGATTGCCCATATCCCAGAAAAAAGAAACGTCTATCTCTTTATAATTAAAGGTTCAATCTCACTAGAGAATAATCTCCTATCCCAAGGAGACTCTGTAGAGATTACGGAAGCAAAATCTCTAGAAATTCATGCAAACGAACATTCCACCATCCTCTTAATTGAATTACCTGATTAACAATGTTACTCATAAATAATAAATATAGGCAGGTTTTAAAACCTTAAATCAAGAGTACTAATATGAAAAAGTCAAAATTAGCCGTATTAATCTCTGGAATAGGGGCAGCGCTCACAGCTAGTGCTTGTGTTTTTACTGCCAGCCAACCTCAGGTAATTGAAAGTCTTGCACCAAAAAACTACACATTAAATAGTTACAAAGACGGTAAAGTTGTAATCCTAGAGAATACTCTTTCATCTATCGGATTAAAAGGAGTAGAATACTCCAACTTTAGTGTAAATAGAAGTCTTTTCGATATTAATGATGACGGAATAATTGATGTGATAGTTAATTCTAATTATAATAAGCCTCCAGTCATAGATATTGATTATAAAAATTTAAAGGCAGACTTCCAATATAGAATTGTCGATTTTGTAGAAGTATTAAAGAGAAGTCAAGAAAATGAGAGCAGATTTATAGAAGCTGACTCGTTACTTAAGAGAGTCAAAGAAAATTTCTCTGGACTTAAGCCAACAGAAAAGACCAAAGATTATGACAGTTGGAGTAATTAATCTTCCATATCTTCCCTAAACTTAATCTTCCATTGATTATCCCACATCTTCTTCCTTTTCTTACTGCATTTTAAACAATACTTTCTCTTAAATCGCGCAAATGGATCATATTCAAATTCAGTCTTGCAATCCCAGCATTTCTTCATCTTCATGTATTTCTAAAGAAAACTCGATTTAAAAAACTATACTATTCAGCTTTCTTTGTCTCACGCCTTATTGCTTGAATTAGGCCAGCAATAGATCTTTCAACAAGAACAACACACGTAAACCAAAACAATCCCAAAGAAATACCTGCAACAACATCACTAAACCAATGGACATGGAGAATTATTCTGCTGATTCCAACGGCTATGAAAAAAGCCAGAGATAGAGCCATTAACATATATTTCATTACCCCGTTCTTAAAATCATCCTTAAATGAATAAATAAGTAAAGAAACGAATGCTATAGCCATAATTGCATGCCCGCTAGGAAAACTAAAACCGGTCTCTATCAAATTTTCTGGCCGTACACGGCGAACAAAAGCTTTAATAATTATTCGTAACGCCAATGCCCCTAGAATGACTATTGTTGAGAGCAATGCATAACGCCATCTTTTTCGGAAAAGTAATACAGCAAGGGCGAGTGCGAAAAGTAAAGCAATAGCAATGGTGTCTCCAAAAGCCGTAATAAACAATGCAGCATTAGTTAACCAAGAAGAATAAACAATTCCATTAAACCACGCATCGACTTTTAAAATAGACATCTGATAAATAACTCCTTCAAACATCTTTGTAAAAATATACAATGAAATAATGTTTGCAACAAGGATACCCTTATGGCGTCCACGAAATTCTTTCCCAGATTTTTTAATATAAGGATATGCATATAAAACTAAAACAATAAAGACAATTAAGAGGAAGATAATCCAAACTACCGAATGACTCAATGCAGGTAAAAACACCTCTCCAAGTTCCTTAATAGATAACATAACTAAATTAAATTAAAGGCATATTTAATTGTGTTCTTTTTTCAACACTAGCAAGCGCTGTTAAAGTAGAAACTAAATTTGTAATAGATGTTACAGAAGCAAGAAGTAGATGGCAGACTGCTCGAAGCCCCTAACACTCTACAGTTAGGAACAGGCCAGTTGCCTTAAATAAAATTTAGCTTTAATTTCCTAGCCTTTCTTCTTAAAATTAATGCTTTAAGTTTCTTATTCCATCTTTTTACATCAAAATATTTCGAAAGATGCATATTCTCATTTCTCAACATCTTTCTATCATCAGAACCTCTGAATCCATCTCTATAATCTTTCCAGTCATCCCAATATACTTGCGGCTCTAAACCCTCATCTATAAGGATTTTCATTGTCATGCCCTTAGCTAATCTAGGAGTAACTCTTCCACTATGCCTCCTTAACTTTTGATTAAAATTCATGGAAATATTAGGTGAATAAATGTTATATACTTAAGTTGCAATTTTTAAATGTCAAGAACCTTACACTACTATTATAGTCAACGACATATTAAATTGAGCACTCATGTCTTGACTATCAAGTGAAAAACATAACATTTTGCTCAATTATTTATGTTTTTCACTATAAATATAATAGATTTAAAGAATTCTTCTTATTAGTGAGATAATAAACAGTATCAAAAAGACAACAAACAGTACTTTAGCAATTAATGCAGCCGTCCCTGCTATAATTCCAAAACCTAAAATAGCAGCAATTATTGCTATAATTAAGAAAACTGCAGCCATTCCAAGTTGACCTCTTTTATTGTTTAGTAATAATATAGACATATTTGGAAAAGGTAATCTGAGTATATAGATGTATGTTGTCTAATTAAAGATACAATTTATTCATTTAGTCGATAATAGATTCTTTAAAGACATAAATTTATATTGTTCATTCTCCTTAATAACTAATGAGGAGCAGATTCCTAACTTCTGGATTTCGCCACAACGTTAAGAAGCGAAAGGAAAAGAAAGACGGTTCAGCTTTTCAAAGAGGCAAAGCTCCTTCTTCTAAGGTTAAGAAAAAGTGAACTATCTAACTTCTTCACTTCTTCCCCAAAACAACAAACAAATCCCCGACATTAGTTCCAGTCTTACCAGTAACAATAATGCCATTAACTTTCTTCAAGAAATTGTAAGAATCATTTTTTTCCAAAAATTCGCGAGGATACAATCCTAATTCCTTTGCTTTCTCTCTCGTCTCTTCGTCAACAATTCCTCCAGCAGTCTCACTAATAAAATCCACTCCATCAGTTGAACAACTAACAATTACTCCATTTCTAATGAACATACTCGCGGCCAAAACAACCTCCTGGTTCCTCCCGCCTTTTCCCTTCCCTCTTACGGTTACTGTAGTTTCTCCTGTTGCTATAACGGCTTCCCCCTCTCTAACAAACGAAGCAAGTTTCTCCCCAATCTCCCGAGCTTCCCCTTTTAATTGTGTTCCCAGTAGCCTAGAAGCATATCCCAATTCTTTTGCCTTGCCGAGCATAGCCTCAGAAGCAGGAACATTAGTAATCAATAAGATATTAGTAACATTCCCCAGTGCCATTTTAGGAGTCTCAATAAACGGCAATTTAGACAAGCCATATCTCTGGCCAATTTTCTGTGCATCTTTTATCGTACTAGAGTCCGGCACTGTTGGTCCAGAAGCAATAACATCAAGCTGGTTTGTAATAACATCGCTCATAATCAAACTAATTATTGTTCCCCTAGTACTAGAAGCAAGTTGCCCTCCCTTAACATTAGATATGTGTTTCCTGACAATATTAATTTCCTGAATAGTTGCCCCGCTCTTCAAAAGTTTTTTATTAATAGCAATCTGTTTGCTCAATGGAACTCTAGGAGAATCCATTAATGCCGAACCTCCTCCGCTAATTAAACAAAATATCAAATCATCTTCTTCAGCTCCCCTAACCATCCCAAGTATCTTTTCTGTCGCTCTTACATTTACTTCAGAGGTTAAAGGATGCGTGCCCTTGACTACTTTAATCTTAGATAGTTTCCTCGCCTTAGTATCAATAACTATTCCTTCATTAATCCTCTTTCCCAATATCTCTTCCAATCCCTCGGCCATTTCTCCAGAAGCTTTTCCCGCGCCAACAACAAATATTCTTTTATATTTAGAAAGATCCCATTTGTGCCCTAGTATCTCCAATTTATTACCAATAACAACAATTTGTCTATGCATTGAAGGTCTGGGCAACACAGACTCAATTCCAGCATTAACTATAGCTAGAGCATCTCTGCGTGTCTTATTAGTTCCCAGTTCCTCAAAATTTTTAATTATCACTTTGCTTTAATATGAGACTCTGCAAATTTAATGTTTGCGCGAACCTTCTTTCCAGGATTAAATATTCCATCTTTGTCAAAAATATCTTTAACTTCCTCAAATACTCTTACCATCTTCTTGCCATACTGCTTCTCCAAATAAGGNGTNCTTATCAACCCATCATTATGTTCTGCAGTTATTGTNCCCTTATACTTGCAGACAAGGTCTACAAATTTACTTAAGACAGGCTCTATCTTTCTCCTTTCTTTTTCCTGCTTCAAATCCATCAAAGGTATAATATGAAAATTACCGTCTCCAACGTGCCCTGCCAAAGTAGGCTGTATTCCATTATCTTGCAATAATTTATATAATTGGGGAATAAATTCAGACAAGTATTCGGGCTTTATACTAAAATCATCAACGAAAGGCGCGGCCATCTTATTTTTCACCTTCTGCCTTAAAAGATTAAATGATTCTCTCCTCATAACCCAATACTTCTCTCCTTCTTCTTCACTTTGCATTACTAAATTAGTTATCTTCCCACTTGAGAGCTCTTTGCTCAAATTATCTGCCCTTTTTTGTATCTCCTTTTCCTTATCTCCAGTCAATTCAACCAGTACCATAAAACCTGGAAAGCCATGAAACAAAGCCGATTCCGCTTGTCTTCTAAAATCCCAAAGGAAAGCAAGTAAGTTTTTATGAACTTTCTTAGCAATTTCAGGCATAAACTTTAATCCTAGCCATATTGTATATTTGTCAAAACATTCTAGCGATTCTGGATTATATTTTTTTACAGTTTTTATTAAATCACTAATTTTAGTCAAATCATGCAAAGATATCACGACAAGTCTGGAATGTTTATTCTTCTTAACAAGATTAACATCTGCTTCAAGCCACATTCCAAGTGTGCCCTGCGAACCAACAAAAAGTTTAGACAAATCAAATGTTTTTCTATCCCACACTCTCCACAAGAAGTATCCTGAAGAATTCTTTGAAACATGTGGCTCTGCAGATTTTATTAGCTCATAATTTTTCTCGCACAAATTATAAATATCCCTATATAACTTTCCTTCAAAATCTTTTTTCTTCATTTTTGCCTTCAGTTCCACTTTATTCAAAGGTTTCAATTCATACACTTTCCCGTCCGCCAAGACCACTCTCAATTTATTAACATGGTCTACAGTCTGTCCATAGACAAATGTCTTTTCTCCTCCTGCGTTATTTGCAACAATGCCCCCCATAGCACACAGCCCTTTACTAGCAGGATAACTAGGATACATTACCCCTATCTTATCCATCTCTTTTTCCAAATCCCTATAATATAATCCTGGCTCAACAACAGCGTGTTTCTTATCTAATTTCTTAATATGATTTATATATTTAGTAAATGAAACAACAATTGATTCAGTTAAGGGCCCCCCAGTCATATCAGTGCCTGCAGCCCTCGCAGTAAGAGATAATCCTTTTCTTCCTTTAACAAATTTAACTAAATATTGTACGTCCTCAGCGTCCTTAGGAAAAACAACAATCTTCGGTCTTACCTGAAAAACTGAGGCATCCTTGCTGTAAGTCTCAAGAGTTTCCTCATCCATTAAAACATCTCCCTTAAATCCTTTCTTAAGTTCAGCAATCCAATTATCCATGTTTCTTTCTTCCCATAACTCTCTTCACAGCCTCTGAAATATTTACATTTGTGCACTGATATTTTTCTAATAATTTATCAGGGTCTCCAGACTCTCCAAATGTATCTCTAATTCCAACTCTTTCTATGTGAACAGGATAATTTTCTCCCAACAATTCAGAAATTGCTCCTCCCAAACCTCCATTTATCTGATGCTCTTCAGCAGTCACAATTCCCCCAGTCTTTCTAGCAGCAGAAATAATAGTTTTCTCATCAAGAGGTTTTATTGTATGGCAATTTATTACCATTGCATCTATTCCTTGTTTTGCTAAACTCTCCGCAGCAACAAGAGCTTCATAGACCATTCTCCCGCAAGCAATTATACAAACATCATCTCCCTCTCTATACACGTCAGCTTTTCCTATCGTAAATGGCGTCTTATAATCCGTAATCACATGAACTTTATCTCTTCCAAATCTTAAATAAACAGGACCCTTTATACCAACAGAAGCGATAGTAGCCTTCTCAGCTTGTACAGCATCGGCAGGAACTACAACAGTCATATTTGGCAAGACACGCATGAGGGCAATATCTTCTAAAGCCTGATGAGTCGCTCCATCAGGTCCCACACTAATTCCTGCATGTGCTCCCTGAATTTTAACATTCAAATTATTATAACAAACACTTACTCTTAATTGATCCCAATTTCTCCCTGGACTGAAGACAGCGTAAGAACTAATAAAAGGTATTTTTCCAACTAGTGCCAAACCTGCAGCCAGCCCAGCCATATTCTGTTCAGCAACTCCAACTTCAATAAATTGTTTAGGATATTTTTGTTTAAACCATTCAACTCTTGTAGACTCAGTTAAATCACAGCACAATGCCACAACATTCTTATTCTTACCCAATACAACTAGACCTTTCCCATACCCATCTCTAGATGCAACCAATTCTTTATTATCTAAATTAAACTTCATTCCAACCTCCCAGACTCTTCCAGTAATAACTTGCATTTATCAAAATCAAGTCCCTTAATTTTGCATTCATCCTCACAAATTTGGTGTAACGCCTTCATCGCTTCTTCCTTGTTTGGAGTTTTTCCATGCCACTCAAACCTCTTCTCCATAAACTTAACTCCTTTCCCAGGGATAGTATTACAAATAACAACAATTGGTTTTCCTTTATACTTCCTCGCCTTGCCAAAAGCCCCTAATATCTGTTTCATATTGTTCCCATCTATTTCAATAACATGCCAATTGAACGCCTTAAATTTATCTCCAACAGGTCTCAAAGGCATAATATCATCAGTCATTCCATCAATCTGAATATTATTTCTATCAACGAATCCAATTAAATTATCAAGTTTATATTTTGCAGCAAACATAAACGATTCCCAGCATTGTCCCTCATCTAGCTCCCCATCTCCCATCGATAAAAAGACCTTTTCCTTTCTCCCATCCATCTTTGCACCATAAGCCATTCCAGCCGCAACGCTAGTCCCCTGTGCCAAAGGCCCAGTACTGGTCTCTATCCCGGGAAGTGCATGAAGATGCGGATGTCCCTGCAATCTTGACCCCAATTTACGCAAGGTCTTAAGTTCGCTAATCGGAAAATATCCACATTTAGCAAGAGTAGCATAAAGGACAGGACAGATATGCCCATTAGAAAGAACTAGTCTATCTCTCCCCTCCCAATTCGGTTTCTTGGGATTATGATTCATAACAGAAAAATAAAGAGCAGCAAACACATCCGACATTCCTAGGGGCCCTCCAGAATGTCCGCTTCCAGCCTCAACAAGCATCTTAATAATTTCAAGCCTGATTTCATCAGCAATAATCTTCAGTTCCTTTACATTATTCACTCTTTTCATTATTAACACCTCTATTTCCCTATACATCTTCCCGTATATTTAAACATTAGGGAAGATGATTGAAAAGTAAGACTTATCGGGCAGAAAATTATCTAAACCAAATTGAATAGATTGTTAAAATAAGAATTATTGCTGTTAAGACCAACATCAGATAATTAACCCATTTAGGTGTTTGAGAAACGAGAGTTCTTCTCTGCAATTCAATAGCCAAATATTCTGGATTATCACGAAGAAACGATTGATTGCCTATAACTCTGTTAGCATATTCTCGGCTATCCAAATTCTCCAGTTCCTTATCATAAAGGTTTTTTATAGGATTAAGCATACTAACATGTACTTTAAAGCACATAAAAATTTATCGTTTTACTTCTTTTTCTTACCTTTAACCTGTTTATTGAACAATTTCCATATTTTATCCGAGATATTCTCAGGCACTTTGATTAGCCCTTGATTAATAAGCTTTTCAAGCTTCTCCCCCAAGTTCATGATAGCAGTCTCATTTCCAAGCTTAACTTGCTCCTCTGACTCGCCAACTACAACATCCCAGTCAATTTTACTTTTATTAACTAAAGAGGCCATATCATCTAAATCTTTCTGCCTGGAAGTCGCGCTTTTCATTATAAGAACATCACTAGGATCTGCAACTTTGATAATAAGATTTCCAAATTCATGTATTTCCTCGGCTCTTTTTTTCATTCCTTCAGAGAAAGTAGAGGTAATTATTTTATTCATAAACATATCAAATCGGCAGTTAGATAATTCAAGCATTAATGGTTTATTATCCTTTATGCCATAGACTAAAGTTACGTCAAGTCCTTTAGCTCCCAGTTTTTTTAGTGCATTCATAAAATCCTCTCTATCTTCTCTTCTGTCAAAAACAAAATCAACATCTAACGTTGAGTTCTTAATGCTTTTTAGCATCATTGCAGTTCCTCCTATTGCATATATTTCAATTCTCCTAGGAAGTATTTCGCCTATAGCTAATAGCATTTCTTCCTGTTGTTTTATGTCAATCATCTAGTGTGCTCCTCCAAATCGCTCTGATTTAATGGAATATAAACTCTCCATCTTCTCTCAATATCTTTAAAATCATCTGACGAAATGCCTCTTACAATATAATGAAATTGTCTTGTTTTTTTATTGCCTGCCAGATTTAAGAATCTTTTAGGCATTTTTCTTACCTTTTTTATTACTTTTCTTGCAATTTGATATAATGCCGCAACTTCCCTTACCAAATTTTCTTTTTTAGCTAACCTATACAACAAACTCCAATTGGATATTTTTCTAAATAAAGCTAAAGATGCGATAACATAACGAACACTTCTTTGTTTTATAGCGTAAACAAGTGCTTCCTCATAAGAAGGAACTCGGCCATGTATATAGTAAGGATTAGATGAACTAACTTTAACTGCAGGATTTGCAGAAGCTTCATTTATCTTTTCAGTATAACTTATCCCTCCCTGTTTATTCTTCAAAGAAATATGATATACTCTTTTTTTCCCTGCACCATAAATCGTTTTTACAAAGCCCAGTTTTCTTAACCTATGAATAACATAGATTGCTTTAGACCTGTCTATACCCCATCTTTCTGCGAGAGTCTCCAAAGTATGGATGCCCTGCAGGGATTCTGCCAATTCTTCATACTTATTTGTTCCTTTCATCATTATTAAATGTATCNCCACTAATATATAAACCTTTCTATAATTTAGCCACATTATTNAATGTAAGGGCTATAATATATAAACAAAGTCAANATTTAAGCCTTCATATACAAAATAGACATCAGTATGCAAAAAGAATTCTAGAGTGCATCCCAAAGGAGAAGAATAAATAAGGCATTATACAAGCATAATTCTTTTAAAGAAGCCATTTAATATCTAATTTATGAAAAGAAAGCATTCTTGTAAAGATTGGCAGGATAGCAAATACATGAAAGGAAAGCCTATTGTCCCAGTTCGTTGGAAAAAAGGTTCTGGGATTGAACAACTGATTGAAAATCTAAGCGACACTTGTTTTGAAGCAAGAAATGTTGCTGCAGGGGCCCGCCTCTTCAAGCATATGATTAAATCAGGAGATACTATTTGGATGGGTGTTGCTGGTGCAGGTCCAGTTGGAGGGATGGGAGGATATATAATTGATTTAATACAAAACGGTTTCGTCGATGCAATTTGTTCAACAGGAGCACAAGTATATCATGATAGTCACTTTGCATTTGGATTGCCAGTTGTGCAGGGAAAATCTAGAGTTAACGATAATGCTTTAGACAAAGATGGCACTACAAGAATTTACGATATTAATATTAGACTTGAAGAAACATTAATTGCCCAGGATGAACTTTTCAGAAAATTTGCAAAAAAATTAGAACCCAACACTATTCGTTCTACCGCAGATTATAATTACGCGCTAGGAAACTTTATTCGAGGATATGCTCAATACCCTGGGCGTTCGTGGGTTTGTGAAGCTGCAAAATACGAGGTTCCAATTTTCCTGGATTCGGAATCTAACCATTCAATAGGTATGAATAACGCAGTGTTATTTGCAAAAGGCAGGAATATCGATCCTTCCCCTTCTCGAAGCTTACTTGAGGGGGCTGCTCTTGTTTACTCTAGTCCGCATCTTGGATTTTTCGAGTTAGGTGGGGGAGGACCAAAAAATTGGATACAGACTCTAGCTCCTATGATAAGCCAGATGTTAAATATCAATTTTGAAGGTGCAGACAGAGGAATCCAGATAACTACTGCTCCTGAGAGAGATGGAGGTCTATCTGGTTGTACCTTTAGCGAAGCAGTTACATGGGGTAAATATAAAGATGCTACAAAAGGATTAGTACAGATATGGGGAGAATATAGTGTCATTGCTCCCTTACTAGTTGGATATGTTATGGATACTTGCAAACCTAGAGAACCTAAAAGACTTTATTCTTTAAAAGATAAAGCCTATCAAAGGCTTGTTGCCAAAATAAAATAAAATATTTTATTAATTTATTTTCTAAAACACATCTAACAAGCGTTCAATAAAAGATTTTCTTCTAGGTCTCAGCAATAACGCAGTTACTCCAACTGCTACAGCAGCACTTACTCCAGCAGCAATTGCAACTGATGACATTGGATGATCACTAAAGTACTCTTTTGTTCTTTCTTTTGCATCCTCTATCTTCTCTTTGGTGCTTTCGTAAGCTCTCCCCAGTCTATCCCTTACCCTGTTCTCTTTATCTTTCTTCTTTTCAACCATTGTTTTCTTAACCTCCTTTTAGTTTAAAGCTTTTATTAGTACACCTATAAACAACGCGATTACTCCAACCATAAGGAATGATAAGGTTTTAGTGAAATGTAAATATTCAATACTCCCAAACACAAGAGTCATAAACAGAGAAAATGCAGCTAAAGCAAAAAAGATAATCATGAAAGCCTGCCTAAAAACAAATCTCTGTACTCTCCTAACTCGCATTCCAACATTTCGCCTAGCTGTCCTCTCCAGTTCCTGAGTTGCGTTCTTAAGTGATTTCCCCAAGAAATTCATTATTTCTTCTACAATTCCCATATTTAACACAAGCATAACTTACTTTTAAACATCCATATAGCCTATTGATTATAATGAAATA
>C687J35174_10006425_pt1 | contig 15332 bp, 20 predicted proteins | sample RifCSPhighO2_01_FD_35174 | JGI IMG/M metagenome (IMG submission 35174) | reverse complement strand
TTGTGTAAATGCAGTTGTTGTCCCTACTTTAAATTTAACTGTTGCGGTAGATAAAGCATTTCCTAAATTATCTTTAATAAGGACTCTTACTTGCCTTGTTGTTGCAGTTACAGGAGTTAATACGTGGGGGCCATAAGTCTGAGCAGTTCCGCTGACAATAGTTCCAATATAAAAAGTATTAGTTTGATATCCTGTTTTGCTTACTTCAGCAGTATAATATTGCCCAACATTTAGACTTACATATGGAGTAACTCCGTTTGAATCTGTCGTTTGTGTAAATGCAGTTGTTGTCCCTACTTTAAATTTAACTGTTGCGGTAGATAAAGCATTTCCTAAATTATCTTTAATAAGGACTCTTACTTGTCTTGTTTCTGGCGAGAAAAAGATATCATACCAAGAGGCAGAGGCAAAACTTGAACCAATGACTAATAATAATAAGAATACAAAAATTACTTTTTTCATTTTTCCTCTTTTTTATAACAATTTTATAAAAAGAATGGGAATAGATATATATACCTTTCGTTTTTGTTTTATTTATGACATTAACGCATGAAGAAATAAAAGAACTGAAAAACCAGCTAAAAGAACAAATTAAGAACTTGCCCGTTGACAAAAGGACCGAAGCTGAAAAGCAAATAGAGGAAATGTCTCCTGAAGCAATTGAATCAATGGTAGAACAGCAGAAAGGCAGACAACAAATCTTTAGGATGATTGCAAACAAGGAGATTGATAGCGTAATTGTTGCGGAGAGCAATGAAGCTATTGCTGTTCTTGAGATTAATCCTTTATCTAAAGGGCATATTATGGTGATATCAAAAGAAGAGATAAGCAAAAAGGAAAAGATGCCTAAGGAAGTTATTAGTTTTGCGGAAGGAATTATAAAAAAGATTGAGAGAAATTTGAAGTCGAAGAAAGTAAATATGGTTATTGGGGAGAAAATGGGAGAAGCGGTAATAGATTTAATTCCTGTTTATGATGGAGAAATAGACGGAAAAACAGAGAGGAAACATGCGACTAAAGAGGAACTTGAGCAGATAAGCAAGGAAATAAATACTGAAGTTATTAAGAAAGCAGAACCTGAAAAGATTAAGATAGAAAAAAAAGAAGAGAAGGCAGAGAGGGTGAAGTTAAAAAGAAGAATACCATAATTATCAAAGTTATAAAAAATGCTGGAATAAACGGAATTCCTTCTTTGATTAGAACATTTCTTTTGTATTTCTTTAAAAGTTTTATATCTTTTTTAGAAAGGCCATGAACTGTTTTTTTTATAATTATATTCTTTGTTAATTTTATATCATTAACCAACCAATCCCCCTCTGTAAGCCCATTATAATTATAGAGTTTTATCATGCAGTTTTCCAGAGATTTTGTATAAACATAAATTAGAGGAATTAAAAATAATATTGTTAGAGGGATGATTAAGGAAGCGATAAATGTTAAGAAAAGGGATACTAAAAATAGAATAAGCGAGGTTGTTAAGGTAAATTTATATTTTCTAAAATAGCTTAAGAATTCTTTTTTGAATTTTTGCTTGTTTTTAGTTATTATGATTATTGAATATAACAATGAATAAACTGCTCCGACAAGGAATAACACAAAAAGAAAGACGGGAGAAAGAATGAGAAGAGAGCTATATGAGGTGTAAGGAATGATTATACCGAAGCCCATGAGGAGTTTTGCATCTCCTCCTGCAAATGCTTTTGCATAGTATAATGCGTGGGCGATTATAAAGAAAATTGCAAAACCTAAAACGCCAAAAAGGAAAAACTGGAGATTTTTTGTTGCGAGAGAATAAAATGCCCGATAAGCTAATGCAAAGGCAATGAAAGAGAAATTAAGCCAGTTAGCTACTTCTCTTTTTTTTAAGTCTTGGATGGATGCAAATAATGTAAATAAAAAAGCCAAAGCAAATAGGAAATAATATTCTTTCATTAAATGATAATGAAATCAGGTTTTATAACTTTATTCTAAAGTTTAAAATAGATAACTTTTTAAACATGTTAAACATATCTAACTTATGGAAAAGATATTCATTGGAGTTAGAGGAGTGGATGAAGAGCTTTTTAGAAGATTCAGGGCTTGGGCTATTCAAAGAAAACTAAGGCTAAGTGAAGCATTTAACGAATCTATGAAAATGACTTTGTCTAAAGAGGTTGAAGAAGAATTTGATTATGGCAAATTAAACAAGTTAATGGCATTAAAACCCATCAAAGTTGGAAATAAAAAAGTTAGATGGAGTGAAGAAGTAGATGAAATAGTCTATGGAACAAAAAAATGATATTTTTAGACAGCAGTTTTATTATATCTTATGAGATAGAGAATGATCAAAATCATAATAAAGCCGTTATTTTGATGAGCAAGATAAGAAGAAGAATGTATGGCCCGCCGGTTATCTCGGAATATATTTTTGATGAAGTTTCTACCTTGCTTTTGGTTAAACTTAAAGATTTAAACAAGGTAGTAGAAAGATGTGAATTAATCAAGGGTTTGGACATGTTTAGGGTCAATGAGCTAATATTTGAACAGGCATGGAAAATCTTCAAGGAACAAAAAAATACAAAGTTGAGTTTTACTGATTGTACGATTATTGCTACGATGAAATCTAAAGGTATACAAAATATTGCGACTTTTGATGAAGACTTCAAAGAAATAGAGAATATTAATGTTATTGGCTAGGGGGATTTTTGTTATTCATTTGAATATTATCAGATCTATGTCTGCCACCCCTTTTATATTTATTGTAGCGCATCTTTGCTTTTTTGTCTCGCTTTGTTTTTCTTTTATCTGGGAATCCGTAGTCCATTTTTATTTTGATTGATTTAAGTATTTATTTTTTCCGTTTTAGTCTCGAGCCTATGAAGGCTCCAAATGATGATGAGAAGAAGAAAAAGATTAATGGAACAAGGATGTAATTACTGTTTAATGATGGGTTGTAAATTATTATTAAGAGAAAGATTATTAGTGTAATAGAACCTATGTATCCTCCGATAATAAGTCCTTTAAATACATTAGACAGAGTGCTCCAGTGCTTTAATTTTGACACGCGTGAGAAATCTCTAGTTTTTGAACTGGAGTTTGTTTTATTGATTTCTCCCGGTTCTCCCCAAATCCTTGATGCGAATTTCTGGGATTTGGTGATTTTTTGGAAAGGCATTTTATTGGGGGGAACATTGGAAATCTTTGCAATTGATGCTGCAGGAAACTTCCAACCTTGAATCAGAGCATTTTATATCTTTGTTGTCTATCGTATAGTTCCCACAACAGAAGGTTATTTTATCGTTGTTTTCACAAGCCATTGAGCAGGCTTGTTTAATTGAGGAGGATTGAGAAGTATCTAAAAATGGTTTTGATGAGGCTCTAAAAGATTTAAATCCTCCTGTTAAAGCATAAGCAAGGCCAATCAGGACTAATATTCCTATTACTATAAGGATAAGAGTTGATATCGCCATTTCCATAGCTTTAGAGTTCATTTTGAGGATTATGCATTACAACTTCTAATGTCTAGTTCTCTACAGGGTTTATTATTTACTTTAGTGTTTGTGCAAATATTTAAGATATCATTTTTATCTGTTTTAGTACCTATTAAGTCTAAGCATTTTTTTTGAGCAGGAGAAACTTCAGTATTATCACTTAATTTTACTTTTTCACAATCGCCTTGTAGTTTTGTAGTTAATCCTGAAGCTACTCTATCATCTTCACAATTTACATATTCTACTTCATTATTCACTTTTACTTTTTTAAAATCATTGCAATAAGTATATACTGCGTTTGAAGTTACAGCGAGATTACAGTTTATAACAACGTCTGCAATTGAAGAGCCTCCACCGCCGAAGATATTGATTTTTTCCCANAGNNTTGACCAGCCATAACTAAAGCCGAGAATTAACAATACTAAAACTACTATTCCTAGAACTATAAGAATTAATGTACCAATAGAAAGGTCTTGAGCTTTCTTGTTTGTTTTTAAATTGTTATTCACACTCTTTTGCATGTTTATCATAAAGAAAGGAGATTTATAAATCTTTTTGCGAGTTTATTTCGAGAGGAAAGTTTCTTTGTATTTTATTATACCCTCTTTCTGACTGGACAAAAAGGTTATTTATTTTTAAGTTATATGAACTGCCTGATTGCGAGATTTCAAATTCTGAATTTCTAAATTTAGCATAAAGATTTCCAGCTCCTTCAAATTTATTTAAATTTTCTCTTTCTGCCGCAATTTGAATTATTTTCTCCTTTAATTGTTCTATAGAGCATGACTGACAGGATAAAATAGATTCTTGGAAGATTATTTGTGTTTGCTGCATTACATAAAGCTCATTGAATTTTATTTCAAACATCATTTGTGAAAGGTTTTCTGATTGGGAATCTAATTTGGAATTGAAGGAGACCATTGTCCAGATTGAGGTAATTATCAAAACAATTGTCATGATAAACAGCAAGGCTGAAGCAACTTGTGATTTATTATTCATCATTTTAACACTCTCCAAAGTAAGACCTTATTTCAAGGTCTTGATTGTTTAATTTAATTATTAAGAAATTTGTTTTATCTTTGGTTTTTGAAGCAAATGAAGAATCATATAATGTATCTCTATTTGAATAAAAATAATTTACATATTGGCTTGGAGAGGCAGATAGCAGATAACATTTACCAGTCTGCTGTCGCAAGGTTTCAAGGGCATTTTTAATCTCTAAATCAGTTATCTTTTGATTTATTCTCAACAGGAAGACATCTAGAACAGTAAACTCTTTTTCTTGAGTATTTATTTTAATTTTTACTTTTTGCAAAAGAAGATTGTTTTCATAGGATATTGAAGATGCAGGGCTTTGTGGGGAAGGTTTTTTTAGCAATGTTATACCCGATGCTAGAAATAAATAAATTGTTAGGGATATTACTAATAAAATTAGTATAGGAACAAATACTAATCCTTTTCCTAATTGAGATTTTTTGTTTTTTATCATGCTAATTTTTCTCTAGAGTTTTGATTAGAGCCAGTTATTATTTTAAGAGTAGTCTTTTGATTATTGTAAGATTTTACTATTTCTGAAGTTATGCATTTCGGAAAATTTATATTTTTGTCTTCAAGAAGACAAGAAGTTTCGTCTCCTTTTCCAATTTTTAGGAAAGGTTCTATTGAAGAATCTTTAAAAATTATAATCAGCATATAGTCCTTAACTACTTGAGGATTTATTTTGCAGAGCGTTGATATTTCTCCTTTTAACGATTCTAGATTTTCTAGGTTTAAGTTATTTTCTTTGAAACAAGAAAGCAATTTTTTATTTAATAATTCTGCGTCTATTTTTCTAAAATCATAATTGGAAGAGAAAAAAAGAGATGTTCCAAAATATATTCCTGTTCCAATTATAAACAAGAGAAAAATAAATGCAAATACCATTAACATGTCTCCTGTTTGAGCTTTTTTATTTTTAGTTATCATTTTTTATATTGTTTAATTTAGTTGTTCTTGTTTTTCAGTTATTGTAAAAGATAAGATATTTATTGGCTCTGCAAGTTTTAACTGCAAATTTGTTATGCCCACATTATTAAAATAAGAATAGCATTTTTTTCTTCCTAATGAAAGTTTAACGCATATTTCATTATTAGTATTATCAAAACTAAATATTTCAGAAAAACTTTGGAGTTTATTTTTCTGTGCAATTTCAGTAGCTTTTTGAACATCGAGAGTTATATTATCTCCTGGTTTTGCTAGATTAATTGCTCTTGATATTTCTTTTGAATAATAGTTTTCATAAAAAGAACTTCCAAACTGGTTATTTAAAACAAAGTATAAGACCGTTGAAAAAAAAACTACCGCTAGGACAATATATATTGTATTTTCCCAGAGTGTTTGAGAGGCTTTTTTGTTCATGTCAAGAACTCTCGAAATAAATTCCAGGGCGTGCTCGGAATTCTTGATCACCTCAAAATATTTCATATTTTGATGGCACAAAAATCTTTGATTTTTGTTGTGCTCTAGAATTGTTTTTTCTTTCTCATGAATTAAATTAGGAAACTTACGAAAAAAAACAATTCTGGACATTTTAAAAACTGCTTCCTCCACCACTAGTACCAAATTTTCCTCCTTCTCCAAAAGAGAGCAGCTTATGTTTGTTTGCCAGATATTCTTCTGAATAATGCGTTATAATCAGTATTTTTTTACCATTTTCTATTCTTTTTTCTATCTGAATTTCTATTAAATTTTTTGGGAGGTCTATAGCAATATTGTAAGCTTCTTTATAACCCATAATCTGTTTTCCTCCTCCTGGGCTATACACAGATACAACTATAGGGTTAATTATTTCAATCTCATCATAATTTAATCTCCTAAAAACTCCATTGTTTTTGCAATCTTCTTCTATTGAACTGCTTACAGCCTTGCATATATAGATGCAAGGCTGTTCAAAACAAGCATCAGGTCTGTTGGGATTTGAAAAATCAAATGAAGTCAAAACCCAGTTTTCTCCATTTACTCCTTGAATTGTTTTATTCACAGCAGAATTTTCAGGCATTGACTTTATTCTTTCTTCTAAGACATTAATTATTGATTTTGCGCTTTCTTTTTCTTTATTTTGAGAGTACGAAAAGTAGAAATTGACTGCAAATCCGAATATAATCACTAAAATAAATACTGCTACAAATACCTGAACTGTATGCTCTCTTAAGTCTGCTCTTTTGCTTTTCATTTTATTTTTAAGGAGCTCCTTCTATTGCAGCGCAAATTTTATTTATTGTGTTTACTTCATAAGGAAGGATTTGGACTGCAGAACATCCGTTATTTTTTGATTCTGTTTCAGACTGAAATTGTCCGCAATAAACAGCTGCTGCTGCTTTTCCTTCATATACTTTAGACATCGAAAATCCCGCTACACCTAATCCTGTAAGCCCTGCGATAGTTAATCCTACAGGAGATATTAGGGCTTTACCGATGAAAGGTACTTGAACTGCTCCAACTCCAGCGACGCCTGCGAATGTAGCAAGTTTTTCCACTGCATTTTCATAATTCTCTGGTTTAATCTGAGAAAATACGACTGCATATTCATTTACAGGGTTATTTGAAAAAGTAATCTTGTTTTCATTTTCATTAATTTTTGGGCTTACATATGAATTTACAGAGCGGTCATTTGCAAAATATTGCAAATAAGTTTCGCTTCTTCCTTCAATTTGTGTTGTACGCATGTATTCTTCGACATTTACATTTAATTTATCTAAATTGCTGTTTTCAATTTTAACTCTTGAACAAATAACACAGGAAACGCTTTGTGCTTGCAAGCTAAGTGACTTTGCTAAGCCTCCATTAAACAAATCAAGTTTTCCTTCGCCCATCATATTCCAACAATTATACATTGATTCTGCAAGAGTTTTTTCGATTTGTTGTTTTGCTTCATTATCTTTAGTTAATTTAATATTCTCTAAGTTATCTTCGCCATTGTAATCAGCACATTTTCCATTTTCAGCAAGGCATATTTTTTTTGTGGTGCATTTTAAAGGAACATAGGCAGAGGCTTCTTGAGGAGATGTTGCTCTTGTTAATACAGATAGTTTACATAAATCTTCTTTAGTTTGGCTTCCCAAGTCTAACTTAAAAAATATAAAGACTATTATTACAACAAATCCTCCTAATATTAATATCCATGAAATTAATTCAGAAGATTCTATTGCTCCTTTTTTATGACTTTTTAACATTTTAGATATAAGAAACAGATATTTATAATAGTTATGGGTTTTGAAGTAGCTAGATAACTATCCTAAAAATAGCTTTTTTACAATAAAATAAACTGCAGTCCCTCCTAAAATTACAAACATAATCCATAATAAGGTGTTTACTATGGTATCTGATGCTATTTTTTCAGCTTTTTTATTTTTTATCATATTATTGTAATTGGACATTTATAGTCTGAATTAACTGGAGAGGATAAATCCGCTTTAAGATAACTTGGGTTATAGAATGAAACACAAAAATAGTTTGAAGTGCCTATGTTATTTTCTTTATAATTAATTTTAATCGGCTTAGATAAGATTGAAAACTTCCAAGCATTTACCTTAGAAATTATCTCTTTTTCTGGTTCATCTATGTATTCAAATTTATAGATTTCTTTTTCTTCTCTATTTTCTGGATTTATTTCATATAATTCATTGTTTAAAGTTAGTATAAAATATTTAGGGGATTCTCCTAAAAGGGTTTCTGTTGCATAATAAACAGTAATTGTTACATTTCCTTTTTCCAAATTATCAAACTTTTCAATTAAGAATTTGTTTTTATATACCCTCTGGGCGCCGTTGTTTATTGTTTTTATTTTATTATTAAATCTTTTTTCTAGAACAAATTGAATAGGCAAATCCCTATTGTAATAGTAGTCTTCAAAATCGCTTTTTATATTTGATTTTTGAAGAGTCTTCTTGTTAAAAGAGGTTTGTCCATTTTTATCAAAGTTCCAGAAGTTAACGCTGTCATACCATTGGATATTATCCCTTGAAAGATCATACCTGATAATCTCTATGTCTGATTTTACAGGTTGAGTACTATTAAAGCCAGGCAGAAGAATTTTTATTCTATCAAATATGCCCAAATACCAAAGAGCTAAACCTATTAAAACAATAATTAAAACAGCCACCGCAATTCCAATATTCTTAAGTTCATCACTTACATTCGCTTTTTTATTCATTTTCCTAATTTAAATAATTTATTTATAAAATTTGCAGATTCACCTAATTTTCCATTTAGAATTAAATAAATTAGAAATCCAAGCACTAACACTCCTAAACCTATAATCCAAGGGATAAGATTATCCCACACTAATTGCGCTCTTTTTTTCATATAAGCTATAATTTTAATAAGTATAAAAGCTTTCTGTTAAAACGTATAATTTATAACGTCTTTTTTCTTTTTAAATAATAGGCTAAATTATGAATCTGAAAAAGAGGAGGAAAATATAGTGGTAAGAGGAAATCAAAAGAAGAAAAAAAGCGAGAGAGGTGAAAATGGTGTATGAAGATGGCTCTGCAGCAGCAATAATGGATAAGTATAGCAGGAAATTACAATCTCAATTAAATTCTGGAAGTTATTCTCCAGAATCTCTAGGAGATGGCCAAGAGAAATATTCTGGGGAATATATTAGGTTTAGGGCTGAGATGATTCCTGAATTAACTAGATACGAGAGATGGGCAAAGTCTTTGGGGAATGTTTTGAGATTAAAGATAGCTGAAAAAGATAGGGTAAGAGTGCAGAGGTTTTTGGACATTTCACATTTGGATGTTAATGCAAGCCAGGCTTTGACTTTGTCTGTGATGTCCATGTTTGCTGTTTTTTTCTCTACTGTAATGGCTGCAGTCGGAATATATTTAATTGATGGAAGTACGCAGTTATTGTTGGGATTTTTAGGCCTGATTGCAAGTTTATTTGTGTTTTATTATACATATAGCATGCCTCAAAGATTAGCAAATATTTGGAGATTGCAGGCTTCTGCCCAGATGGTGCCGGCAATATTATATGTTGTTGTATATATGAAGCATACTTCTAATTTGGAAAGAGCAATTGAATTTGCTTCCCAGCATTTAGAAGGCCCCTTGGCTTTAGATTTTAAGAAAATATTTTATGATGTAGAAATAGGAAAATTTTCTACTATAAAACAATCATTGGAGAATTATCTCGATGAGTGGAGAGATTACGCGCCCGAATTTATTGAGAGCTTTCATCTTATCGAAAGCAGTTTATTTGAGTCCAGTGAAGAAAGGAGAGTTGAAATCTTAGAAAAAGCTTTGCAAGTTATTCTTGATGGAGTGTATGAAAAAATGTTAAAATATTCCAGAGAGATAAGGTCTCCTTTAACTAATTTGTATATGCTTGGAATTATATTGCCCACTTTAGGATTGGCATTACTACCTTTGGCTTCTACTCTTTTAGGAGGAGTTTTCAGATGGCCGCATGTTTTTGTTTTATTTAATGTAATAATACCTTTTTTCGTTTTTTATATGGTCTCTGAAGTGCTCTTGAAAAGACCAGGAGGATATGGAGAGACTTCGTCTTTAGAGTTAAATCCTAATTATGGCTCTTACAAATCAAGAAAACCTTGGATAAAAGCTCTTTTTATAACGTTGCCATTTTTAATTTTAGGAGTATTACCATTTATAATGCAGACAACATGGTTTGTCAGCCAGCAAAATATACAGCAGGGGTATAATATCTTTGGGTTGAAAACAGATTATACTTTTAATGAATTGGGAGCGAGTTTCTTGGGAGACAGCAAAGTTTTTGATTTCAAGAAAGTAGAAGGGGAAAATGTAGGGCCATTCGGACTTTTGGCAATTTTATTGAGCATGTTTATTCCATTTTCTTTTGCATTGTTCTTTTCAATTGCTTATTCTACAAAGACTAAAAATTTAATAAAAACTAGGAAAGACACAAAAGTTTTGGAAAGTGAGTTCGCTAATTCTTTATTTCAATTGGGGAATAGATTAGGAGATGGTATCCCTGCTGAAATTGCTTTTGGGAGAGTTGCTGAATCTACATTAGGGCAGAAGAGTTCTGATTTCTTTTTGGTTGTAAGCAGAAATATTCAACAGGGAGGAATGGATGTGGAGTCTGCGGTTTTTGATAAGAGAAGAGGAGCTATTACTTATTTTCCTTCTGCTTTAATCTCAACTTCTATGAGGATATTAATAGAATCAGTTAAGAAAGGTTTGCAGGTTGCTGCAAGGTCTTTGATGTCAATATCAGAGTATGTGAAGAACATTGAGAAAATCAATCAAAGATTAAGGGATTTACTTGCTGAAATTGTTTCTGATATGAAGTCTAACATGACTTTTTTAGCGCCTTTGCTTGCGGGAATTGTTGTCGGATTGGCTGGAATGATTACTTTTATTTTGAATAAATTAGCGATTTTACAAGAGCAGGCAGGAGGGTCTGAAGTTGCGGGTTTAGGAAGCATTGGAAATATATTTCAAATATTTCAGGTGGAGCAGATGATTCCTCCTTATTACTTGCAAATTTCTATTGGAGTTTATATTGTAGAGGTGATATTTATTTTGACAGGAGCTTTGGTAACTGTTGATGCAGGGAGAGATGTTTTAAGAGAAAAATATGAATTGGCAAGGAACCTAAAGAAAGGAGTTTTTCTTTATTTGGTTACTGCTTTAGTTTCCATATTTGCCTTGAGTGTTTTGGCAAATATTGCCCTCGGCGGTCTGGGAGGATAAATTTATATTAAAATTCAGACAAAACCTTTTTCCTAACTTCCCCATAATCTAGAACTTCATTTAATAAAGGTTTTAATTCTATAGACCATAATTTTTCTTTTTCATCTATAGCTTTAGACAACATGTTTTTAGTAATCTTTTGATTGTAATATGCCATTTTTTTCTCAATGAGTTTTTTATCAATTTCTATTTTCTTAGATATTAATTCAAAAGCATCGTATAAGTCTCTCGCTTTATTTCTAGTTATTATTGCTCTTATCTTTTCAGCAAGAATTTCTTTTTCCTGCATAACTAATGCGTAAAATGAAGGAATTTCAGGATAAAGGCTTGTAAACCTCAAGCGAGTCGGCTCAAGCTCTACTTTGGACTCTTTGTTTATGTCTATTCGAATATTAGAAAAAGTTCTTGATGTTCCATCGTACAAGGGTCCTTTAGTTCTCAAGGTTATTAAAACTGAATTAAATGGTTCTTTGACTTTGGAAACTTCTGAATTTACTTTAAACTTAGAAATATCACTTATTACTTGTTTAATCAATTTATCTATATCCATGTTTTTTACTTCTGAAAAATCTAAGTCCTCTGAAAATCTATCAAGTTTGAAAAATTTATATAGCGCGGTTCCTCCTTTAAAAACAAGTTCTTGTTTTATGTTTTTTGACAATGAAAAAAGAACCAGTTCAAGAAGGTAATCCTTTTCAGCATAACCTTTATTATTTATTCCTTTCAACTTAGCAATATCAAAAAGTTCTGATTTTATTATCATTTTCTATTATCAATTATTCCCCACTTTTTATTTATTTTCCCTTTTCTTTTTAGAGCCAAGTCTAAAAATATCTGGTTGTTGCCTATAAATCTTATTAGCCTTGGGCATTTAAATTTATTCTCTTCCAAGATAAAACCTAAACGCTTCATTAAACTTTTATTTTTTGTTTTTATTGCCCAAGAGATTAGTCTCTCAATGTTCAAAGATTTAGTTTTTATAGCTTTTATTATTTCATCTAAAGGAACTTTCTTTGAAAACAAAGAGTCTATTATTGCTTTTTCAGGTTCTGCAATGAATATCTCAAACCCTTTGTAATACTCTTTTTTATAGCCAAAAAAATATTTTGTTTTTACGAATTCGATAGATATGCTCTGAAATTTTAAACTTTTTCTTGATTTTGGGACAATAATAAAAATTGTCTTGGGCATTTGTTCGGTCAAATTATAATAACGAATAGCACTCCAAAGACTTATGTATGAAGGGATAGATATATGCGAAGAAAAAATAAAAGCATCATCATACAGAGTATACTTGCCTCTTTCTATTTTATAAATTAATTTTCTCTTTTTCATTCTATATAATAAAATTTTGATATATTCTGGTTTTTTGTTTATAATTTTGGCTGCGTCATTTTCTGTAAAAATCGGGTAATTCTGCAATATTTTTATTAAGTCTATGGTTTTCATAGTTAAAATATATATCGGGGGTATTTAAATATTTCTATTGCTTAAAGTATACAAATTTGATTACTATAGATAATTGAAATATTAAGGTTTATATTAGAGAGATTAGTTAATAAATGGGGCATTGCACTAAAATCTTTTGGCTTCTTCGTTAAGCCACTCGAGAAATCTGGAAAGGACTCTATCTGATAGGGGAAGGCTAAATTCTGTGTTGATATCCTCACTGATTTTATGAAAAGCATTGTTTGCAAGGGCGTTAAATTCTGCTTCCATTAACTGGGGCTTGTTTAATCTTAATGAGGCATCTATAATTTCCTCTTTTATTTTTCCTCTTAAAATTATATTGTCAAAAACAGCATCCCAATTGCCTGCCCATCCTTTAACATTTCCTGCAATGCTTTTTATAATTTCAGAATCTCCGTTAATTAACTCTGGAGTAGGTTCTAAAATATCTTTTTCAACATTGTAGCGCATTAAATCGATGAATCCTTTTTCTTCAAGAGGATCAATTGTCCAGTGTTTTCTTACTTCAGTTATTTGAACTACTCTTTTTAATGAGTGCAGGCCATCTGGAGTTTTAATTGGATTTGTGATAATTATTAAGTCCGTCGCTTTGAATGAAGTAATTGGGACGCCAAGATCGTTGACTACTCTGTCAAACACACTATACGGGCTGTCTCCATGAATTGTGCCTGCGACTACGTTTGCCAGAGCACCGACCCGCATTGCTTCATAGAGGGCTTTTGCTTCTTCACTACGAACTTCTCCTACTATCAATGCAGAGTCTCCTAATCTTAGAGAAGTACGAATGCCTTCTGATGCTTGAACTTCAGTCGTTCCTGAAACTAGGGCTGAACGGACTTTCATTCCTAAAATGTCATACCCTATTTTCCTCATTGAGTCAATATTTAATTCTTGGGTATCTTCAACGACAATGACGCGGTATTTTGGCATTATCTCTAGCATTAATGAACCGAGAAGACTTGTTTTTCCTGCGCTTCTAGTGCCTGCAACTAGTAATGTTCGAGAGCCATCTATTAGGAAACTTAAAAGACCTGCTGCAAAGGAGTTTATTGTCTTATTGTGAATAAATAAGGGCAATGTCCAAGGTTTGTCTCTATGGCGCCTAAACGCGTATGCGATTCCACTTGGAGATAATGGTTCTATGATTGCGGCGACTCTTGCTCTAGAATTTTCAAAAACAAGGTCTGTGTCAAGGACAGGGTTTGCTTCGTCTAGAGGTCTAGCGGATTGAAGCCTTAATTTTGCAGCCCATGAGTTTGCATCTTCAAAACTTGGAATTATATTTGTAATACTCTCTTCGTACTTTTCATGTCTTACAAATATCGGGTTTTGGGTGATTGGAGCGTTTAAAAATATATCCTGAAGTTTTTCATCTGATAATAAGACTTCAATTAAACCATAGCCAATTGTGTGCCTGACGAGAATTTTTGCAAGTTTATTTAATTCTCTGTTGGTTAGACTAATTTTTCTATTGTTTGATAATTCAGACACCATATCCCTTGCAATATTAAAAAAAACTTGTCTTGTTCTTTCTGTATCGGTTAATTCTCCTGCTCTGGGTCGATGCTCGGATAAGACGTTTCTCGCAAGATTTAAGAGAAGATGATGTTCTTCAGATAATGAATATTCCGAAGGCATTATGTGATAAAAATATTTTGAGTCGTTTTTTCTTTTTAGGATTGTGACTGTTGTTTTTTCATAGTCAGATTCTATTTCATATTGATCAACGAGAGAAGCATCTTTGGGCAATTGTGCTGCTAATCTAGTAAATGTAAAGTTAGGAAGAACTTCTGGGCTGAAAATTGATTTATATAATTCTCGGCTTCCTATTTTATGGTCTGAAAGTGAAACTAGGTTATTTTTTATCAATGATGAAGACTCAACTAATGAGAAGATTCTTTCTAAATTTCTGATATAATTAACTAAGGCGGATTTATTTATTGATTTGCCTTGATCTAACTGCTCTCTGAGATTTTTTATGTGGGATCTTAATTCTAAATAACAGGTAATGGGATCTGATTTTAACAACTCTAAAATATATTGAAGGTCTTCATAAACTCCTGGAATGTTTCCAAATAACATTAATTTTTTATGAGATAGAATTTCTTCTTGTTTAATTAAGAAGTTGTATAATCTAGAGATTTCAGAGAGAAAGAGAATCTGGTCTGAAGGATAATTGTAATTTCTTTGCTGAACAAAGACGACTCTGCAGATTTGAGGATTTTCTGCTAAAAGTTCTACGACTCGAGACATTATTGGAGGATTTTCAGCTATTGATGGAACGATTGGAGCGCCGACTGCGTTTATGTAGAGAACATCTTCGCCTTGCTCTCTTGTAATTACAGTTGCATAAGCTGGAGAGCCTTGTTTGAATAGCATTTTTCCTCTTTTTGTATGAGGGTATTGAACAAAAGAAGATTAAATAGTTTGTGATTGTTTTTACTGGAAGGGATTTCTAGAGAGAGGCTCATTTTTATTTTGTGTGAAAGTTACATGTAATACTTTTTAAATATTTCTATATTCTACTTAATTATAACACCCATTATATATTTCACCATTATAGACATTCCCGTTGATTCAGTTATAGACCTTCCCGTTAATCAAGTTACTAAAAAACGGGAATGTATAGACAGAGATTACCGAACTAAAGGTAACCAAATTATCGGGAATC
>C687J35174_10006422_pt1 | contig 15336 bp, 16 predicted proteins | sample RifCSPhighO2_01_FD_35174 | JGI IMG/M metagenome (IMG submission 35174) | reverse complement strand
TAATTTGTAAAGAATTAATTGAATTAGATAAGGAAAAAAATTTTAAATTAAAAAAAAATATCTTAATAAAACCAAAAGAAACAGAACACCAAGCGCATATTAAAGACCGGCGTGACAGATTAAAAAATCTTTCTGACTCATTCGCTGTAAAAAATGCGGAATTAATAAAAGCAAGAAACCTGATTTTAATAGATGATATCACTACGACGGGTGCAACACTTGTGGAAGCAAGAAAAGTTTTAAAACAAGCTGGCGCGCGCAAAATTATTGCTTTCACTGTGGCGCACTAGAATAATTTTCTGTTATACTGGTTCGTATGAAACATTGTAAAGATTGTGAACCAGCGCAAGAAATACACACTATCGCTTATTTGTCGGTAGTATTAGGTTGGATTGATGAGCCATTTTTTGATTTAATGGAAAAGCTTTTTAAAAATACCGCGGAAAGAATTGCGGATAAAATCACCTTACCTTTTTTTAATTTAATGGTTTTTTTAAAACTTGGATATTTTTCTCTTAAGCCTGATGATAAAGACACTTGGCGAACAAAATGCTTTTGGGATGAGGCCTCAAGACGCGGAATAAAAATGAAAGAATTTCATCTCGGACCGATAAGAGATGGTTTCGTCGCTGAATATAAAAATAAAATAATAACTTTTGATGGCCTACCTCGTCCTGGATTAAAAGAGTCTCCTGCGCTCAAATGGATGGATAATAAAGGAATAATGAAAGAGAAATTTAAAAAAGAAGGTCTTCCAGTAGCAGAGGGTGGAGTAGCTTGGAATAAAAAAGGGGCATTAAAAATCTTCAATCGTTTACAAAAATCAGTCATAACAAAACCAAATTTAGGTTCAAGAAGTAGGCATACAATGATACATATAAACACACCCGAAGATCTTATAATAGGATTTAAAAAAGCAAAAAAACTCTCTCCCTTAGTTGTTATTGAAGAAGAACTGAGAGGCTATCTTTTTAGAGGGACTTTAATCGGTGGAAAATTAGTCGGTGTGGTAAAACGTGATCAGCCGGAAGTAACAGGTGATGGGATACACACCTTGCGTGAATTAATGGAAGACGAAAACAAAAGACCCGAGCGCGCCGGACCTATTTTTCATAAAATAGTGGTAGATAAAGAAACTGAAATAGAATTAAAAAGAGAAAACATTACCATGAATGATATTCCGTCTAAAAACAAAGTAATAACATTTTCTCAAAAGACAAGTCGAGGTTGCGGTGGAACCACCACGGAAGTTACTGAAATAACACATCCTGAAAATATAAAAATGTTAGAACATGTGGCAAAATTTCTAGATGACCCATTGATTGGTGTAGATTTTATAATAGAAGATATCACAAAATCATGGCAAGAAGAACAGCATTGCGGAATAATTGAATGTAATAGTCTTCCTTTTATAGATCTGCATCACTATCCTCTCTTTGGCAAACCAAACAATATCGCAGAAAAACTTTGGGACTTAGTAATACCGGAATCTAAAATGAATTAGTTTGTTTATCTATCGTAATTTCAGATTCGGGATTGTATGCATCGGGATCGATTTTGAGATGTGAAATGTATTTTTCCTGAACCACAAAATCACCTAAAAATTTTAAAAACTCTTCCTTGTGAAATTGCTCATCTTTTTCTTCGAAGTGTGCTATTGGATGAGCTTCGGGGGTAAATTCAAAATGCCCGCGTATTTCACCATCACTAAACACACGCAAATGATATTGGTCTTGAAAATCCAATAATTTTCTCCAACTCAAAACCTGACCCTCATCACCCCAAGCTATAAAATGATTACCAAAACCCCATTTGTCATGAAGATGTTTTTTTAATTCTTCCAGGGTTTTTCCAGGCGCCAGCCAGCCAATGTGGTATCTTTGCCTACCTTTTTCGTGAAAAACCAAATGCCATCTTAAAAACATTTTTTGTAAAGTTGGAAAAAATTTATAGATGAAATGCCATATTTTTTGTTTTATTTTGTCAGCAAAAGTCATAAAAATACTATAACATAATTCTGGCGGATGAGGTGAGATTCGAACTCACGGTCCTTTTAAGGGGACGGCGGTTTAGTAAACCGCTACCTTAAGCCACTCGGTCACTCATCCAAAATCTTTAAAAGAGTATAGCAGAAAAAATAAAAAAACACATGGAAAAATAAAGAAAATATGCTAAAGTAAATAAGTTATTTAATAACACAAAGGAGCCGTGTCTGAGCGGTCTAAGGTACATCTTTGCTAAAGATGCAGGGGCTTTATACCCCCTCGCGAGTTCGAATCTCGCCGGCTCCGCAGTCTTTGATAAATCAAATGGAAAGTTCAAAAATAAAAATTAATATGCAAATACTATCTCCGATAATTTTACGAATCGGCATTGGTGCAGTAATTGTTTGGTTTGGACTACAACAAATCAACACTCCATCTTCTTGGATTGTGTATTTGCCAACATGGACAAAAATCTTACCCTTAAGTCAAATAAATTTTGTTTATTTAAATGGATGGTTTGAATTAATATTCGGCATAATTCTCATTACAGGATTTTTTACAAGAATTGTCGCTTTTTTCTTGAGTATTCACTTACTCGGCATAGTATTGACTGTTGGATATAATGAAATCGGTGTTCGAGACTTTGGTCTTTTTATAGCACTTTTTTCAATTTTTTTGCACGGAGAAAATAATCAATCGAGAGATAAATTTACTTGATACCTTTTTTCCACTCACTTTTTAATTTCTTAGCAAAAGCTTTTATATCTTTCTCGTGAATTTTATATTGTTGGCTGTATGTAGTAGCCAGAGTATCAACTGCTTTATGATAAAATGGTTTTGTGAAACTCTTTGCTTTAGTCACTTTTTGCACCATCTCTTTTCTCATTTGAGCCATTAAAATCGAAGCTTTTTTCTTATTTTTTTTACTATTAGGACCCAAAAAATAATACGCCCCCGCCCCAAGCGCCGCTATTCCCACTCCTACTGCCATTTTTTTACCATTAGATACTGTATTTTTCTTTTTTACATTTGTGTTATTTTTTTTCATATTTTTTATTTGCTTAAACTTTTTAATAATTCTTAATTTTTACGATGCTTCTTTTTTTTTCTAAAAAGAAAATTAAATACTGTACTTTCTTTTACTTCTTCAAGCATTTCCTTAGTTGTATCACCAATATTATCTATGTCTTTTTCTATTTGTTCGAGAATCTTTGAAAAAGTATTAGTTGCACGAATAAGATAAAATAAAAATATCGCCACCAAAGCCCACAAAATAATAAAGCCGATTGAAGATATAAAAAAGAAAATCTGTGATTGTAAAATTGCATCCATAATTTCATTATAGCATAAATGTTATATAATTCATAGATGGAATTGCACGATAAACTAGAACTAAAATTCCGCTTAGATATAAATCAAAAAAAGGCCTTGCGTCGGCTTAAGATTTTTTCGGTGGCGGATTTGCTTTTTCACTTCCCTGTTCGCTACAGCGACATTAGTGAAGTTAAAAAGATTATCGACTTAATTCCAGGTGATGTAGCGACCATATATGGAAAAGTTTCTGGTTTAAAAACTAAAAAAGGGTTCCGTTCAAAGATACCAATGGCTGAAGGCGGTATTGAAGATTTGTCTGGAAAAATAAAAATCACTTGGTTTCATCAAGCATATCTCGCTAAAATGATTAAAAACAATGAGAATGTTAAATTAACTGGAAAAGTAACGCAGGGGAAAAATGGCATTTACCTAGCCAACCCAGAATTTGAAAAAATGGCTGACATGCCGATAGATTCACACGATACACTCTTTAAAAAAAATGACATGGAAAATACCGGCTTCTCCTATCCCATTTATGCGGAAACTCGAGGTATCACTTCTAAATGGTTTTATCACGCTATTGAAAAAATATTCAAAGAAAAAACATTGGATAATATCAAAGATTATATTCCACTCGAGATTCTAAAAAAATATCATTTACCCACTTTAAAAACTGCTCTAGTGTGGATTCATAAACCTAAAAACAAAAATGATGCAGAATCAGCCCGTAAAAGATTTGCTTTCGAAGAAGTATTTTGTATACAGCTCGAACGCCAACATGATAAATTTGAATATAAAAAAAATAAATCTTTTCAAATAAAACCAAACGAGAAAAATGTACAGGATTTTCTGAGACGTTTTCCTTTCTCTCCGACAAGTTCGCAAAAAAAATCCATTACCACGATATTGGAAGATATGGGGAAAAATTTTCCAATGTCTAGGCTTTTAGAAGGTGACGTAGGAAGTGGTAAAACGGCGGTAGCAGCAACAGCTGCTTACTGCACAGTAAATACGAAGCCTTTCGATTTCACTCAGGATCGTTTGCAAACTTTTGGAAGTTTGCAAACGGCCTATATGGCACCAACGGAAATTTTAGCTACACAACATTTTGAATCTTTTATAGAATACTTTAAACATTTACCAATCAATATCGGACTTATTACCGGAAGCGGTTGCCGTAAATTCCCTTCAAAAGTGAACCCAAATGGATGGACAACCATCTCTCGCGCGCAACTTTTGAAATGGGTAGCTAATGGAGAAATACCGATTTTAATCGGCACTCATGCGCTTATTCAAAAAACAGTGAAATTTAAAAACCTAGCATTAGTAATAATAGACGAACAACATCGATTTGGAACAGAGCAGAGAAGAAAGTTGGTAAAAAAAGATGGAATTGCTCCACACTTACTTTCAATGACTGCAACCCCCATTCCTCGCACTCTCGCACTTACTATTTACGGAGATTTAGATCTATCACTTTTGGATGAAATGCCAGCTGGCAGAAAACAAATAATTACAGAAATAATCACGCCAAACAAAAGAGATGAGACTTATGAAAAAATCCGCCAAGAATTACAAAACGATAGACAACTTTACGTCATTTGCCCGAGAATATTTGAGCCCGATCCAGAAAAAGAACTAGCACTCAATGTAAAATCTGCGGTAATGGAAGCAAGGCGTTTAAAAAAAGAGGTCTTTCAAGAATATGAAATAGGGATTTTACACAGTAAAATGAGCAAAGAAAAGAAAGAAAAAGTAATGCGGGACTTTACAGAGGGTAAAATAAATATTCTTTGCGCCACCTCAGTGGTAGAAGTCGGTGTGAATGTCCCAAATGCAACCGTGATAATAATAGAAGGCGCGGAACGTTTCGGACTGGCGCAACTCCACCAGCTCCGTGGACGCGTCATTCGGAGCACACATCAAGCATATTGCTATGTGTTTGCGGAAGCAAAAAGTGAAAAAACTATTTCTCGCCTAAAAGCACTCAGGACAGCAAAAAATGGTTTTGAACTTGCGGAGTTAGATTTATCGCTACGTGGAGCAGGTGAACTAGGTGGCACGAAACAATGGGGCATCACCGACCTCGGAATGGAAGCGATTAAGAATATAAAAATGGTGGAAGCGGCCAGAACAGAGGCTATCCTGTTGATAAACGAAGACTCGGAACTTATTAAATATCCTTTACTAAAACAAAAAGTCCATGAAAAAACGGACGAATTTCATTTTGAGTAAATATTAAAATTTATTTTGACTCCCGCCTTTTTAAAAAATTTCAAAAGATGTGTAGTGACATTCATAACTTCTTGGTGAGCTTTTTTGTGACCACGCTGTTTTAAAATTTCAAGTAGCCGAGTCGCTACCGGAATAAGACTTCTGCCGACAATTTTATCAATCGCCTGTGAATGTTCTGATAAATTATTTCCAAAAACAACCGCATAGTGATTACCTTGAACGGTATCTATAAATTTAGCCACTAATACTTCTAGGTTATCCATATTTTCAAAATCTTCTTCAAATTCAGTAAACCAGTCAAGCATTTGTTTGAGAATCTTTCGTGGAATTTGCTTACCCATTTTTTCTATTTCTTTTCTCTCAGTAATATGTTTATTAACTCCTCTGCCTGAGAGTTGATCAAATTGTGGAACATCCCCCTCAAATGTCTCACCCAAGTCGTGACTCCAGAGACGCTCGTAAATTTCTTTTGTATCCACTAAAGCTTCGAGCGATGGACAAACACGACTCAAATGAAACCAAAATCCAATACACGCCCATTGATGCCCGGAAATTGATTCGTTCCTTCCGATCTTAATATGTTTTTGCATCCAGGGGGTTTTACCCCAGCGATACTGCCAATTTCCATGGTAAGTATCAGCCATAAACTTATAAATACTGTTCAGAGATTTATTTGTTGTTTTGTCTTTCTTTTTCATTATTTATAATTCGGCTTGATTTCCTCTACCCCTTCAATCTGGCTAGAAACTCTTGCTAAGGCGTATAATAAACTAGAAAGCCGGTTTAAATAGGACAGACTTTCTGTACTTACTTTTATTTTCCCTTCCTCTTTTGCTCCAACAACTCGCCTTTCGGCTCGTCGAGCTAAAGTCCGCGCGAAATCAAAAATACCACCGAGCTCTGTCGCCCCACTTACGAAGAAATTTTTAATTGGTGGTAAAACTTTTTCAATTTCATCAACGATATTTTCAACTTTACTGATTTTATCTGCAGTAATAGACATGATCGAACCTGCAACTTCGGCTTGAACGATAAATAAATTCTGCTGAACTTCTAAAAGAATATCTGAAAATTTAATTTCTCCACTAGTAATTTCAAAACTCATTTCTGAGGTTTTAGCACGAATCACGCCTAAAAAAGAATTGATCTCATCAAGAGCACCGAGGGCTTCCGCTACAATTGAACTTTTAGAAATACGCTGATTACATCCAAAAGTTTTTGTGGTGCCATTGTCCCCTTTTCTGGTATAAAGCATAATCTCTATGTTATTCTAATTTATAAAAATTGTAAATATAACTTTTTGGAGGGGTTTTGAGCATGACGGCGCGAAAACTTCAGGCCTTCGGCTCTGAGAGCCTTAGGCTTGAAGAGATTTTTTAAACTGCAAAAAATCCGTACCAGAAAAAAGTTTATGTTTATAATTTTTATGACTAGATTTCGCAAACTCCGGAAACACAAGCGAATTCTTTTGCGCCAGTGGTATTGTCCGTCGCTTCGTATTGAGAAAGTTTAGAGAAATCAATTTTACCGATAGCTTTTGATCGCCTCTCATATTCTTCTTTAGTAATTGCTTCATAAGGAGCTAATTGATAGATATGTTCGGAACGCGGAAGAAAAGAAAGTCCACCAATCCAATCCCAATTTTCGTAAACAAAATTACCGACAGCTATCCATTCATCCGGACCAACATAAATAGTCGCCGATGGGTTATGCTCCACAAAATGTTCTTTAAGCCTTTTCCATTCTTTCATTAAATCCAAAGCGGAGACTTCATCTTTAAAAATGGCTCCCTCTGGCGCCTTGACTGGGAACTCCAAAACAAAAGTAGTGGCTGAAGACTCGGATTGACCAACTTCCGGCAAACAAGGCACGCCTTGATCCCGAGCCATTTGGAGCAATGTGTCAGTATGAGAAATACGCACTCGACGAATAAAATATGGAGCATACCAAGGATGCATACCTGAACCGACACCTAAAAGCTGGCCAGAATTTCCATGAGGCTTCACGCAAGTGATAGCGGTAGAAGGATTGACGCCAAAACGTTTAGCATATTTTTTATTTGTTTCAATAGAATCCGCCTTCAGGATATCTAATACTTTATCATCTCGAATGATTGGATTATCATAATAACCAGTCAAGGAAACACCAAGCAATCTCTCCTCTTCACAATTCTCTTTCCATTTTTTTGAAAGGTAACCGAAATTGGTTAAAGTAGATTGATAAGTTCCCAATAATGTTGCCAATTCCATTTTTCTCTTGAGAGTTGCCACAGTGTCTTTTGGACGAATTACAATACTGGTCAAATTGCAGAATTGTTTTGAACGTAAATAAATTTCTCCGCAAGGATTCAACCCCATTTGTCTTTCATCTTTAATCGCCGCCCATCTACGAGCCGGTAATTGTTTCTCTAATCCTGCTCGATTAAAAATTCCACGTTCTCCTGACTTAGATTTTACCAAAGATGTCCACTCATCTAAAAATTCTTCAGCTCCAGGCTTAGCGTTGTAAACTGCTGAATTGTTTGCCATAGAACGCTGACCCTCAGTTAAATAAAATTGTCCTTTTTTCGCATCTCGCATTTCTGTATCTTCCAACTCAGAAAGAGAAATGAGAGCGCTGCGCCTAACCCCCCCGGCTACAACAATCATTCCAATCTGGCAGATAATATCATGCAAATCTAAATTTGAAAGACGACGGCCTTGTTTCGCTAAAATTTTACGTTTAGCAAATTCCATTAAATCCATTAATGGTTGTGGTCCGGAGGCTCGGCCTCCAGCGGTTTCCAAGCGCGCGCCAGCTGGCCTAATCATTCCATAATCAAATTTAACATCTTTACCGTCAAACCAAGTCTTAAGTCCTAAAACAAAAGCATCTGCCCAGCCTTCTTTACTATCATGAATAATATGTACAGCTGGTTTTTCTTTTGTTTGTTTTTTGATTTGCGGAAATTGCTGGACATTTTCCCATTCAACTGCAAAACCAAGTCCTGCCCCACACATTGAAACATACATAATTTCTCCTAAATCTTGGGGACAAGTCGGAGCGATATAAGAACAATTATATGCCCAAACATTGGAATTTCTACAAGCTTTACCAGCGGACCAGAGAAGTCGCATAGAAGGGCAAATATCTTGATTTAGGATAGATTGGCGGACATCCTCATATTCTTTAACTGTAAGCTTATTCTCTAAATTTTCCTTCATATAAGCCATATAACGATCAACAGTTTCTATCCAGGTCTCGCGACGGCCCAATTCTGGAACCCATCGTGAATAAAACTGATAGAAAATATATTCCGAGTAAGGACTGTAGAAATATTTACTGCTTTCTTCAACCGCTTGTCGAACCGATTCCGACACCGGACCAAAAGCAGCGCGAAGCTCTGAACGTTTATTACGATAGATAATATATTTTTTAGCCGTATCGGTAAAACCATTTTTCATTAATTCTTTTTCCACGAAATCTTGAACTAACTCAACGGTCGGCAAAAATTTTGCCCCTTTATTTTTATTCACCAACTCGGATCTTAAGCCAAGAAGAGTTTTGAAAACACGATTAGCCACCATTTGAGATTCATTTTCTCCTCCTTCACCAGAAACTTCAAAAGCTTTAAAAATAGCTCGAGCAACCCTTTCTAAATCAAAAGAAACAACTTCACCAGTTCTTCTTCGGATAGATTTTATTTTTGCTAATTCGCTTTTTAAAATTTTTTCTGTTTTTTTCATAAAATTTAAATGGTTTTGGGATTAAGAATGTTAATGCTCGATGTGGTATCCATTTTCTTTTTCTTAATAACAAAATTATATATGGCGGGGGAGAGAACGAAAGCAAAAGCAATGTTACTGATCAAGTGGAGTGTGGTAAATGGAATTTGTCCAACGAGAGATCCTAAAAATGATTGATGAAAAAAAAGCGGACCAACGGTAAGTCCTGTTGATGCATCAAAAAATAAAGTCCCCATGATTGCAAAACGCACATAATTCCATGTATTGGACTTATGTTCTCTAAAATAAATTGCGGACCATAAACCGAGCACTCCATAAGCTCCTGCGGTAAAAAATGTTTGTACTCCAAGTGTTCCAGTCAACACATCATAAAGCAAAATACTCAAAACAGCAAAAGAGGAAGCAGCAAACACCCCATAAGCTTTACTAAAAGGCATCATAACTGAAAGTATNGGTTCAACATTCGGCGCACGAAAAGGAATTAATCGAACAAGTAGACACAAAACAAGACCGAGAGAAAATTTAAGATAATTTTTTGCGTTTATGTTCATGTTTTCTATGTTGTTGATAAGATATTGGTTTAAATAAATAAAAGTTATATAATATTAATCAGAGTTATGTACTTTTATAACTACCTAAGTCATTATACATGAGACTAGTCCCCTCGTGTAAAGTGGATAACTAAAATTATTAACATTAAAACACAAAATAAAAAATTATGAATAGCAAAAAGATGGAATGGGTGCTACGCATAGCTGTTGCTGGAGAGTTTATGGGACATGGAGTGTTCGCCTTACAGGGAAAAACAGGTTGGTTCGTGTATTTTAAGCCTTTTGGCATCACTGACCCACAAACAATTGTTTCCTTACTCATGCTGGTGGGTATTGTGGATTTATTATTGGCGTTATTGGTGCTTATAAAGCCTATTAGAATAGCTATTTTATGGATGGCTATCTGGGGTCTCTTTACAGCAATGATTCGTTGGCCAATTGGACCTGACCCTATTTGGGATTTCTTTGAAAGATGGGCAAATTGGGGAGCTCCATTGACACTACTTCTAATGCTTGGTTGGCCTCGTTCTCTGAGAGAATGGTTAAAATAAAATCACCTCCATTCAAAATTTCTGCCAAAATGTCCCCATATAGATGTATCGGCAAATTTTACCTTGTCTAATTTCAGGTATTGGCGAATACCCTTCGGGCTAAGGTCATAGCCGATAATTTCTTCTTCCTTGCCGTCTATGACGACAACGGCCATAACTGGCTCATTTTTGCCTATTGCGTAAGCAAGTTTTGTGTAAACCTCTTTAGCTTTCCGATTCTCTAAAAGCTCCACTGCAATTCTTCGCGCCATATAAGCTCCAGACCGATCCACTTTCGTATAATCTTTACCAGAAAATGACCCTCCACCAATAGGTATCTCTGGACCGTAATTATCAATAACTAATTTTCTTCCAGACAGACCCGTGTCTGCGTCAAATCCACCTTGCGTCCATTCTCCGGCTGGATTTATTAAATATTCCTCAGCTTTGATAATATTTTGTACAAGTTCTAACAACTCATTGTTTTTTGTGTTTTGAAAACTTGCAACCACTGTTAGAACCTTATTATCTTTCATTGTCACCTGTGTCTTACCATCATATGGATACACCTCAAAAATTTTTTTACAAAGGTCTCGAGCAANAATATATTCGAGTGGTAAATATTCTAACGTCTCACTGGTCGCATAACCTTTCATAATACCNTGATCCCCTGCTCCACCGATATCTACTCCTTTAGCAATCTGCGCACTTTGTAATGTTACATTAACAATAACTTNATAATCAAGNCCGACAATANTCTGNACCAGTTNTAAAATATTTGGTTTCGCCCCCGAAGTGACTTCGCCATTTATGGTAATAAGTTTATGTCCACCCATTACTTCAATCGCCACACGNCTTTCTTTGTCATCTTCCAAATACGCATCTAAAATNCTGTCGGCAATGAAGTCGCATATTTTATCGGGATGCTTTGGACTGACAAATTCTGCTGTTTTTATCACTTTAGGTTAAATTTAATTTAATGAATTTTTTTTGGCGGTTCATTTTTATTATTAGAAATTTGTGTTATTCTCTCCATTTCTTTTAATTGCCTTTTTAAATGCCCTTTAGGGCCTTTTGTAAGACGATATTTTTCTAACGCTAATTTTGAAGCTTCAAGTCGTTCAACAGCAGGTCTGGAATAATAATCTATATCTGATTGCTTCTCGTTTATATTCAAATAAGAATGAAATTTTTCAATTAAAAGGAGAAGGCGTTCTAAAAGATCGTCCTCGGACATCGATTTCTTTTTCTCTTTAATGTCTATAATGATTTTCTTTTGGATTTCATCTGATAAAGCAATAAATTCATCCAAAAAAGGTTCAGCTTTTGGGACAAGCCCCATCAAAACTTCAACATTTAAATCTAAATTTGAATCTAATTTTTCCGGGGCTTTAGCTGAGATAAAACCTTGTTCTATTTTTGTTGCCAAATCAGGTTCTCTGGTAAAACTTCGATTACGATTTTTTATTAACTTAGTAAGGTCAATTCCTTCTTTCATAATTTTAAAATTAATTGATAATGTGTCGAACAAGTTGAAACTTTATCCCTCAATCCTTTAACTTGTCCACCCTCTTGGACTCGAACCAAGGACCCTCGAGGTATAAGCTCGATGCTCTAACCAGCTGAGCTAAGGGTGGATATTATTTCATATTATATATCGCCATTGCTGTTCGTGGCATGTGGCTTAATTAACCAAAACAGCTAAAGGTGGATCTTTTTTTAATACTACAAAATTAAGCGGATTTGCGCAAAGACAAAACTACTTTTTTAATTGTGTCATAAATAACCGGAAGTTCTAAATAATCAATCAGAATTGCAAACCAAGAAAGCCAAATAGGTAACAATATAGCAGCAGTGCCAGTAAATTGAGCCACTACCACTTCATCTGTGATCCAAAAAAGATGCAACCATTGAGAATTTAGAAGGATTAAAAATAATATACTTTTCCACCTGAATTCTTTTTGAAGCTCATTAACATAAAAAAGAGAGGTAAGTATTAGAGCTGGAATTTCTGTGTAATCGACAAAAGAAATAAAAATATTTCCTATTTTACCTATATTCCAAAATTCATATCCAAAAAGTCGAAGCCCTATAATATTAGTCGTCATCCAATATAGATGTACCAATTGCCACACAAAAAGTCCGGCTGTGATATAGAGATTGAGTTTGTAATTTTTCTTATACCAGAGAAAAAATTTGGAGAAAAAAATTTGAAATATTTTAAACATGTTAAACAATTTTTTCAGAATCTTTCTTTTTTAGAAGGATTCCATGTGCAGTCAGAATCTTTTCATATTCTTCCTGTTCTAGGGTTTCAACTTCAATCAATTTATTGGCAATAGCTGTAAACGCTTTCTTGTGTTCGACTAATACTTTCTCGGCTGATTTTAATCCATCATTTATTATTCTTGAAACTTCCGCATCAACTTTTGTTGAAACTGCTTCTGAAAATTCTTTTTCTATCACCTCGCCATATTGACTCCTGCCACCTCCCCCGACTAATGCAATCGGTCCAATGGTGTCAGACATTCCCCAGCGTGTCACCATTGCTCGTGCTAAATTTGTCGCCACTTGAAGATCGCTGGATGGACCGGTTGTGATATCCCCGAAAATCATTTGTTCTGCCACATACCCTCCGAGTGACATTGCAATATCATCAATAAATTCTTTTTTAGACTGAAGCCTTCTTTCCTCAAGAGGTAACTTCAATGTATACCCTCCGGCATTTCCACGTGCAATAATAGATACTTTATGCACTGGATCTGCATAAGGTAGTACTGAAGCCACGAGTGCGTGACCAGCTTCATGATACGCAGTAATTTCTTTTTCTTTTTTAGAAAGTAAGTGGCTTTTGCGTTCTGGCCCGAGCATTACTTTCTCAATCGCGCGAATAAGATCAAATTGAAAAACTTTTTTACGATTCTCTCGAGCAGCAAGTATTGCCCCTTCGTTCATTAGTGAATATAAATCAGCTCCAGAAAATCCAGGGGTGCGTTCAGCAATTAATTTTAAATTAATATCTTCAGCTAACGGCTTTTTTATGGCATGAATTTGCAATATTGATTCACGATCCGCTCTATCCGGCAAATCTAGCAGAACTTTTCTATCAAAACGTCCTGGGCGAATGAGTGCTGGATCAAGCACGTCCGGTCTATTGGTAGCTGCCATCACGATAACCTTATCATTCGGTTCAAACCCATCCATTTCCACGAGTATTTGGTTTAAAGTCTGCTCACGCTCGTCATTTCCTCCGCCAAAACCTCCTCCTCGCGTTCGTCCTATCGCGTCTATTTCATCCACAAAAATTATTGCAGGTGCCGCTTTTTTAGCCATTTTAAAAAGATCGCGTACTCGAGAAGCGCCGACACCCACGAACATTTCCACAAATTCGCTTCCAGATAAATGGAAAAATGGTACACTGGCTTCTCCCGCCACTGCTCGCGCTAATAATGTCTTTCCTGTACCCGGAGCACCGGTCAATATCACACCTTTCGGAATTCTTGCTCCAATATCCAAAAACTTTTTTGGGCTTTTCAAAAAATCAACAATTTCTTTTAATTCCTCTTTTGCTTCCTTGCAACCAGCGACATCTTTGAAAGTAACCCTATTGTTTTTGTCATTCGGGTCAGTGATGCGCGCTTTGGATTGTCCGAAAGAAAGCGCCTGCATTCCGGCACCCTTCACTTGGCGCGAAAGATACCAGAAAAAAAGCAAAATAAAAACAATTGGTAATAAAAATGGAAGGACATTTAAAAGTACAAACACAAATCCACTTTCATTTTTTATTTCTATCTCAGTTTTTGCCAGAGCATCGCTATTCACACCATAATTAAAAAGTGTCTGCGATAATGAAGACCCTATTTCTTTTTTAGCGGTTTTGATTTCGTCATTAGTATAAGTGATGGTCAGCTTATCACCCTCAACCACAATTTTTTTTACTTCTCCAATTGAAACACTTTTGGCTAAAATCGAAATCGGAATTTCTGGTATAACTTTTCCACTATCGGATACCACTAAATAAACTGCCGTGATGAGCATAAAAATAAATATTGCTCCAGCAACACTACTAGAAAAGTTGCCTCCCCTGTTTGGCTTTTTTCCTTTATTTTGTTCACTTTTGGGGTTGAGAAAATTAAAATCCATAAATGAAGATTAGCATAAAAAATAGAAAAAACAAAGAAGAAAAAACAGGAAAATTTATGTTAAGATTAAATATGGCTAATTACGCTGAAAATAGAAAAGCATATTTTAATTATGAAATCCTAGAAAAATACGAGGCGGGTATTGAGCTTTTGGGTACGGAAGTTAAGTCGGTGCGAAATGGAAGAATGTCACTTGAGGGAGCTTTCGTGATTGTTCGTGGAGGTGAAGTATATTTGATTAATTCTAATATCCCACCATATCAAGTCAAAAATTCGCCGAAAGATTATGACTCATTACGCAATAGAAAACTTTTACTGACTAAAAAAGAAATTGCCGAACTTGCTGGAAATGAGAAGAATAAAAGTTTGACAATTGTGCCAATTTCAGTGTATAATAAAAGCAGAAAAATCAAAATAGAAATTGCTTTGGTGAAAGGTAAGAAAAAGTTTGATAAACGCGAGACTATAAAAAAACGNGATACTGATCGTGAGATTAGACGCGAAATAAAAGAACGTTGAAAAAGAGAAATGTTGAAAAATAACTTTTGCAGGGATTTCGAGGCTGACGAGCCGAGAACTTCAGGATTTTTTAAGCTTCAAAAAATCCGTACCGGAAAAAGTTGTTTTTCAACATTTTTATAAATTTGGGGATGCAAGGCATAGACAGTAGGCCTTTTGCTCTTGACGCATATCAAGAATGGACGTAATCTTGTAAAACTTCGTTCAATAGCTTAATTGCAAAATTAGCTTCCAAGGTGAAAGCATCAGTCTCTCCATACTTCGGTATGAATGACTTTGCTTTCGCTTCAGTTTCGGCTTACGCCTAACTGATGTCTCTCTTATAGACTTCCGAT
>C687J35174_10006420_pt1 | contig 15340 bp, 9 predicted proteins | sample RifCSPhighO2_01_FD_35174 | JGI IMG/M metagenome (IMG submission 35174) | reverse complement strand
GCGGGCTCCAGAACGGCTCGTCCCTGCCCAAAGGCTCAAACAGCGGGAATTTTCCATGAGTTGCGATGAATTTTCCCACCGGTACATGCCAGCATCCGTCTCCTGAAACGTGATATACTGAGGTTAATGAGAAAACTATAACTGAGAATAATATAATTATGTAAATTGAATATTTTGTGTATTTGTCTGATTTTTTGAATTTATTTATTAGGTTCATTTTAATAACTTAATTATTGCATCAACAAATGCATCTTTGTCATTTTTTTTAACTAAAATCCCGTTCTTGATGACTTCAGGATGCGAGCATACATTGAAAGCGACAACTTTTTTTCCGCACGCTTGCGTCTCTGCTGCCGGCAAGTTAAATCCTTCCCATAAAGATGCTGTCACATATATATCGCAAGCAGCGTAGTAATTTGGCAATTCTTTATCTTTTATTGCCTCACTGAAAATCACGTTTTTGTTTGCTTTTTGCTTTAATTCATTATAATATGACCTGAATGTTGGCTTTCCTGCTATCAACAATTTTGCATTTGGCATCTCTTCATTGACTTCACTAAAAATTTCCAGCAAAGTGTGGATATTTTTATGCGGCGAGAGCCTTCCTATGAAAAACAATAATTTTTCGTTGTTTTTTATTCCCAATTGTTTTCTTATTGCCTTGCCATTTATTCCTTTCTTGAATCTTGTATCAATTTTATTGTAAACAACCTTGCTGTCCAATCCTGTTTCTTTCATTAATTCAGACTGCATGAATTTGCTTATTGACACGCATTCATCAACATTTTTCAATGATTTCCTATTAAAGAATAAAAATAATTTTATGTATGCTTTTTCAAAAATATTTCCGAATAATTCGCTGTAGCCGATTCCGTGATTGTGGTAAACATATTTTATACCATATTTTTTCTTTGCCTTTGAGGCTATCAAATTCATGGGATAGAAATGTGAAATTACAATATCATAATCTTTTAGCTTATCTGTAGCTTTGTTTATTTTCTGAACATCAAGAAAGAAAAACAGTCGGTATAATCTCTGAAAGAATAAACTCTTTGGCATTCCGAGAATTACCAATTCAAAATTTTTTGGCTTGATATCGGCTTCAAGCGCAAATACTGTAACTTTATTTCCTTTTTTTGAATATTCCGATGCCTGCTGCTCGGCGACCCTGTCAATGCCGCTGTAATGAGAAAATGTCGGGGTTAATATTGCTATTTTCATTTTTCAGATTGTTGATATATTTTATCTTTTATAGAGAACTTTGAATAATTCCTTATTTTAATATTTCATTCAAAATTCCCTAAATAATTCCAAGCAAATGATTTATCTTCAGCTTCAAAATCATGTAATATCCTGCAGCCAGCTGAGGAAGTCCGAGCTTCGACTTGCCTTTAGTTCGGTTTACAAATGTGATTGGGATTTCTTTTATTTTAAATCCTTTCAAATGGGCCTTGAACAATACCTCCTGCACAATTGAAGGCCCTCTCGATTCAATTTTATCAAGGTTGATTTTTTCTAAAACTATTCTTTTAAAGCACCTAAAGCCGGAATTGCAGTCCTTGACTTTTATTCCAAGCATTAATTTTATGTATAGATTTGCTCCCCAAGTCACGAACCTTCTTAAAGGGCTTCTTCCAACTTCAGAGCCGCCCTTAACTCTTCTGGAACCTAAGATTAAATCTGCGTTATTTAACTCATTTATCATTAGTGGGATGTATTTCGGGTCGTGGGACATGTCGGCATCCATTTCAATTATTACATCAGCTCCATGATTCAGGCAGTAGATAAAACCTGCTTTGCCTGCCGCCCCTCTTCCCTTTTTATATTTTCTTAACAGCAAATGCACGTTCTTTTTTGATTTTGAAATTTTTTGAACTTCACTTGCTGTCCCGTCCGGAGAATTGTCATCAACAACCACAACATGCAAGTTATTTATTTTTAATTTCAGGATTTTATCTATTAATATCTGGATATTTTCCCTTTCATTGTAGGTTGGAATCATTATGAAGGTTTTCATTTATAGTTGCTATCTTTAACCCATTTATAAATATACTTTTTATTATAATATGGAAAACAATAGGCAAAAGTTTAAAAAGTGTTAGCTATTTGGTACTAACTGGGGGTAAAAATATTACAAATTTTATTAGGTGTTTGGTAATTTTTGCATTTTTATTTTCAATTATTTCTAGTTTTACTTATGCGATCGGTCAATTTGAAGTTGAATGGAATGTTACTTTTGGGGGTTTTGCTAACGATTCTGGCTACTCAGTACAACCAACTTTGGATGGAGGATACATCTTAGGAGGTAATACCGATCCATATGGGGATAATTCAATTTATTTTTGGATTCTAAAAACAGATTACCTGGGTAATGTATTGTGGAATAAAACTTATGGATTAACAACTAAAAATAATATTGCATCTGTAAAGCAAACAAATGATGGCGGCTATCTAGTATCTGGATCTTCCGTGTTTTGGCAAACCCCTTATTATGAAGGGATTCAGCTTATAAAAACTGACTCAAATGGTAATTTGATATGGAATCTGTCTATTCTCGGAGGAAACTTCGGAGAATTTTCAATTACGGCAATCGACGCTGTATTATTACCATCTGGGGGCTATGTAGTAGGTGCAACCAATCCTAATTCTGGTTCTCCCCTCCAACTGATAAAAGTTAGTTCAACTGGTATCTTAGAGTGGACGAAAAACATATCTGATACCTTTACTACAAAAACAAAAGTTTTCAGACAAACGAGCGATGGAGGTTATATTTTTGGAGGAAGAAGAGGACTTGTTGTTAAAACAGATTCTGATGGAAACTTATTATGGAAAAAAATCCTACCAGGTGAACAATCCACAGATTTTATACACTCAATTCTTGAATTAAGTGACGGCTACCTAATTTCTAGCTCATCCCCTGTCAATCCCAGTGGAATTGATGAAGTTCTTATGAGAACAGACGCTCAAGGAAACCTAATCTGGAGCAAGAACTTTTCAGATTCAGGGAACGAGGTAATTTATTCCATGCAACCAACTCCTGATGGAAAATATCTTTTAATTGGCGGGACTTCCTCATACAGTTCCGGATCTGACGATATTTGGCTGATGAAAATAGATTCAAATGGCAATCAAGACTGGAATGGCTCGTTTGGGGGAAATAAAAGCGATATAGGATTTTCCATGCAGCCCACTGCCGATGGCGGTTATATCCTAATTGGGAACACTTCTTCCTATGGCGCTGGCTCATCTGATATTTGGCTTGTTAAGTTGAAACTAGAAAATGATATTACCCCACCTCAAATAAATATAATTAAACCCATGAATGGATCAACAATAACACCTAGTTCAACATTTTTGAATGTAACAACTAATGAAAATGCAACTTGTGATTACAGTTCCAGTTTTATATACTGTTTTTCAGGAGATGGAGTCAGCAATGGCGGCGGTTGCGCAGGTGGCGGTTCTTCATCAATAACAATGAATATCACAGGAGAAAAACAACATTTACAAAATATTCAAACATCCAGCGCAGGCAATTATACACTTAATGTAAGATGTAGCGATAGTGTCAATAATTCCAACTCAACTTCAGTTACTTTTTTTGTTGCATTACCCCAACCTGGTGATGGCGGTGGTGGTGGGGCTCCAGCAAATATTACAAAACCATATAATACTAACTTATCGCTAAAAATCATATCCCCCTTAAATAACACCCTAATCTTTGACAATTCTTTATGGCTAAATGTTAGCACTAATAAATTTTCTAATTGCCAGTATAGTTTAGATTCAGAGCCTTTTACAGATCTTCAAGAGGCAGAGAAGTATGTTGTAATATTGCCTCCAGGAATTGAAGTTTCAGGTGATGCCTGGCTGGTTGGAACATCAAATCATCTTGAGTTAAGTGAAGATGGTTCAACAAGTGATACTGTGGAAACACTAAGAAACATCACAACTTATATAGATAAAAGCAATTTGCATGAATTGGCATCAGGTTCTGTCACAAACAATAAAGTAACTTCACCATACAACCAATACATGTATCTATTAGGACCGGGAACAGAAAGTAAACTAGACACTGGTTATGTTATCTACACTGAGAATGATGAAGACACAACAGCAGATTTCTTATATTTCAAATCAGGAAGAGAGATTGCAAGATATTTACTTGAGTTTACAACAGCATTAGAGAGCGACGTTGATGATTCAAATGGTGCAGCCTCAGCGACAGGATTGTTTTTGACAGATTATCAAGATGTTGACATTAAGATGTTTGGTAAGACATACACGATTGTAACTGCAAAAAGAACATCAACAGTAGGAAATAATGTTGTATTAACTTTGATGGGTGGAGTGGCAAAAGACACATTATTGGAAAAACAGACAAGAACTTATTCAATTTCAGGAAAAGATTATGAAATAACTTTGAACTTTGTTGATTCAGACGAAGCACAATTTGTAGTAAACGGACAAGCAACAAGAAAGTTGAAATATGGAGACACCGACAAGCAATCAGATGGCACTACAATTGGAGTGACTGACGTCTTGTATCAGGATTACGCGGGAGGTCTTCACAGCGCAACATTTTTCCTTGGTGCGAATAAGCTGGAACTAAAGGATACAGACATCAATGACGTGGTATCATCAAACACACTGAAAGTGGATGATAATTCAATCGATGATGCGTTTGTGATAATAGAGGGGTCTGATGACAACTCGACATTTAAAATAACGAGAATACACGTCAACATGACTGCGGATGACAATTTCTTCGTTCCTGCAAATGGAAAGTTGAGTGAAGTTATCAAGGCAGAGGGTGGCTCGAGTGCAGAACCCCAAGTATTGTTTACTGAGAACTGGGATATTGAGTACAAGGGTCTGAAGTCGGCTAATACTGAGAAAATAAGACTCAAAACTAGCGGCTCAAGCCAATACAACCTAGAATTTGTTGATGGTGATGGCAACAAAGTTGATGTGCCAATAGCAAAGGCGGATGCGGCAAGTGCTGTCTTGTTTGGTGACTCTGACAAAGATTTCATCAACAGAGAAAATTCGACGATCACAAAAGATGATTACCTTGTTGTGACTGATGGCACTAGGAAAAGAGGAGAAAGGAAGACTTACGTGCTGCAGTATAAAGGAGCGGACAAAGCGACAGCGGACAACCCCGTGCTTAAGTTTAAGAATGTCGGAAAAGGTGATACTATAGAGCAAACCTATTCTGCAGGTTCGGGTGGTGGAGAACAACAGTTAGCTACTTTAAAAATCGGCGGTGCGGACTTCAGAGTGTTTAACACTAGCAGTATAGCAGCAAATGACTTTAATATTAAGGTTGATTTGGATGCTAATGGCGTGCTAAATACAATCGGTGATTCACATGTTAATCTTACAACAAGATATGGGGCAGAGATTGGATTAGTTAATAGTACTCCAAATCAAATTATACTTTCCATTAAAACACCAGATTCGTTATATGAAGTAAACGCAAAAGATAGTGTAGAAAATCTTAGGCCGATAGATTATGTAGTCAACATCACCGGTGATTCAAATTCCAAAGTGTCCCATGCAGAATTGTCGGGATTTACCGCTGGCCAAAAAGGGCAAAAATTATCTACAAGAACGCCAGATGGCGTGACAAATGTAGCATATGGTTTTACATCATATGGCATGTTTATCAAGAGAGAAACACCATCAAGTGAGCCAGCAACTCTGGACATAGACTATCCAGAAATGCAGAGGTATCCATTAGTATATATAACAAGCAAAGATGCGAAGTTTGTAGAGGTAGATAGTAAACAATCTGCATTGCTGTTTAATTTAACAGTGGGATTGCACAACCTTGACGTAAAATGCAATGACGCGTTCAGTGTTGCTAACAGCTTTGTGACTTTTTTTGCAGTTGATGCTGATACAGACGATGATGGACTTCCAAATGAAAATGATAATTGTATTGAAATTATAAATCCAGAGCAAAAAGATATTGATAAGGATGGATTCGGGGATGTTTGTGATTCTGATGATGATAATGATAATATGAATGATACAGATGATGCGCTTCTTGGCAATTCTAGTTATATAAACACCTCCACAATAAATCCAATTATTGAGATTGACAATTCAACTAACCTTAGCAAGAGATTTAGTGAAACTAAATTAGTCAGAATCAAAAATAGTAATAAAACAATAGCAGAATTTGATTATAATTTCAGTAATGTCAATCTTGATCTAAGTAATATTAGCATTGACATTCAGGTAAATTCAACTAAAGGATTAACTATTATAAAATTAAATGGGCAGCCGATAATAGGAACAAAAACATTATACATTGATAACATAAATAATTTGACAACTTTGTGCATAAAAGATGAAGAAATAACTTCAATATCCCAAATATCATCTTTATGCAATGGAGCAAATGAATTTGGAATTGAATGCCCCGGAACGGCTAACAATGGCAAATACAACTGCACTTTTGCGGACGAGACAAATAATACATTCAAAATAACGGGCTTGATTCATTCAGGAGTTCAGCAACAATCTTATTGCGGAGATGGAATTATTAATGGTGGAGAAGACTGCTCAAGTTGTCCTGCTGATGCTGGCTCATGCCCTGCACCATCAAGCGGAGGTGGTGGCTCTGGAGGCGGCGGCGGGGGCGGAGGGGGAGGTGGCGGTGCATTAGGAAATGTATGTAACTATGAATGGCAATGTGGTGAATGGTCTGCATGCGCAAATGGATTCCAGACGAGAGAATGCAATTTTGCAAAAGTTCCGCAGCATGTTCAGGATGCAGAATGTGCGGATGAAACAAAAGTTCCAGCCACAACACAAAAATGTGAACTCAAAACAGAATCTTCCGCAAGCGCAGCAAATTCAACAAAAACAGTTGAATCAGAATCATCACAATCCGCAAATGCAAATCAGACAAAAAAAGAAAATTCGAACTCAATTACCGGCGGAGCTATTACTAAAATTACAGCAAATCCAAAGGCATTGACAGAAATTGGAATTGTGGCGGTTGTACTTGCAGCAGCATTTGGATTTATCATTTATAGAATTAAGCACAAAGGAAAATACTATAGGTAAGTTTAAAAATACACCTTGATTGCTTGCTTACTGGGGATGGCTTTGAAACATAAATATTTTATATTAAATTTTGTTGTTATTTTGAGCTTTCTAATACTATTAATTCCAGAATCTATTGCAACACACTTTTGGAGTTCAACAGGGTTCAGCGTAAGTCGTGTTGGTAATGAAACTTTTGACACATTAGCTAATTTCTCCAAACAAGGTGATGGATGTTCGATAATAAACAACCAGCTCAATTGTCCTGCAAATTCCGGAGTTACTTATGCGCCTCAACCAAATCCAGATGGCAGCACTCTGCCAAACTTAAACACTAACACAAATAACTTTACAATAGAGTGGGATATGCAAATTCTATCAAGTTGTGAGCATGAGTACTATCCTACTTTGTGGGGAACATCCAATACGGGTGTTAAAACTGTATCAATACATTATAATGACTATGTAGATTCTATAGAATTAAGGAATATGGAGGATGCCACTGTGAAAACTATAGGTGATGTGTATCCAGACAATACTTGGCAGCATTATAAGGCTACTTTTTATGCTAATACCTCGTCGATACATTCAGTTTCAATAGCAATAAATGGAACTAACAAAGCAAATATACAGATTCCCGAAAGTTTTGACACAGATTCTATGAGTTTCCAATATGAAGGGGATCATTGCTCCATAAATGCTGACAATCTTACGATGTATAACGGAACAGAATTCCCATTTGAAATTGCAACACTGACTGTGATTAAAATTGTTGTAAATAATGACACATGCACTTTAACCAATCAAAATTTTACTTTAAAAGTAAATGAAACTGTTGTAAGGAGCGGAGATCAAAATAAATTAAGGCCCGGCTATTACAACGTCAACGAGGTGCAAGATTTACATTATGCTGCCACCTTTTTGGGCGATTGCGATTCAAATGGCAATATTGCCCTAGAACCAAAACAAAACAAAATGTGCATAATTGTGAACGATGACATTCCAACGGCCATTTCACCTCCTCAAAATGGCAGTCTTTTGGTAATCACAAACCCCGTTAACTCAAGCATTTTCCTGAACAGCTCTTTTATTGGCAACTCAAGTAATTCAGGCCAAATTTATATTCCGAATCTAGCGCCAAGCGATTATCTTCTGCGAGTTGAAAAACTGAATTATACAACTAATGTAACACAGATCCGAATTAATTCTAGCCAGAATTTATCTGTTCAAGTAAAACTAAACCTAAATTCAGCTACTCCAATATGCTCTTTTGATGTAAGGACTATCCCTGCAAACTGCACAGGTACAATAACACAAGATACTAAGAGCGGTAACTGCAGGACATTAGTATGTAATAGCGCTGCGAATAGCATAAAAGTTTTTGCATGTAATAAACCGGATTCCGGAACAAAACAATTCTTTGAAATGTATAGGCAATCATCTACAGTTTCACCTCCTAAAATTTGCATAGGAAACACTTGCGTGCAGAATGAAGGCTTCAAGAAAAGCCCACTATATCCAATTTGCACATAATTTTTTAATTATTTTTATTTAAAATTTTGGTTAAATAAATCATAAGTGACACTCAAGCTAATTTCTTAACACCATCCCCAATCTCATCAACATTCCACTTCGGGGGATAATCACATTTTGGCTTATAAGAACAGTAATCATTTCCTTTTCCAATGATTTTTACTCCGCGGTTGTATAGTTCAATTTCAGATGCACTTGTCGGATAAAAAAAGCAGACAATCTTCTTCTTTAAAGCCGTTCCAATATGAAGTGCGAGGCTGTCGCTTGTAACTAAAACATTGCATAAATTGACAAGCGATGCGAATTCCATCAATGAATTATCACAGCCGGCATCAATGATTTTTGATTTCACAGATTTTTTTATATTTCCATTCCTTACTTTTTCCTCAGGGCCGCCGAATAAGATGACCTTCACATTTTTAATTTGATTATTGATATTATCAATAAGTTCTGCTGTCTCTAGAATGCTTAATCTCTTGTCTTCCCATCTCCCTCCGGCTCCTGTGTTTATTCCAATAACTAAATCATTCTTTCCAATATTATTTTTAGATGCAAAATTTTTTCCAAATTCATTTTCATCATTGGATAATATTAAAATCGGCTCTTGCTTTTCATATCTTAAATCAAGAATCAAATAAATAAGTTCCTGATAAGTTTTTTTGTTTTTGGCTTTCAAATCGTCTGCTTTTTGCTTTCCAAATCTTGAAATCAAGCCCATATCAAACCATGCTGAGGAATCTTGGGTGTAAACCCTTTTCCCATTATCAATGAATGCTCCGATTATTTTTTTGTATTTAATAGCGGAAGCGAGCCTGCATGCATCTTCATCATCGTCAAGGCTTATTACAAAATCATAATTGATGTTTTTTAATTTATCAAAATCAGAATTAACAAGATAAATTTTTTCAATGGATTTATTGTTTTTCAGAACATCAAAGGATTCTTTTTTTGTCACCCAATCAATTTTCGCATTCTTATATTTTGATTTCAATCCCTGAATAATAGAAGTTGTTCTAATAACATCCCCAATTGCCCCGAGCTTTATGATTAGCATCTCCATTATATCCATTAATTCCGGGCTTATTTTAAAGCTTTTTATTTGCAACCGTGGCGGCAAACCGAATGCAGAGGAAATTTACGTTACGAAGTTCGCAAATTTCCTTTGTGAGTAGGCTTTTCACAAAGAAAAGCCGTGTTTGCCTGCCCTTATTGTTATTAAGTTATATTCTTAATTTTTTTAAAATAAGACAATATTTATAAAGCTCTTTTAAATTATCTATAATATGAAATTAAACAAAAATTACCTGCAGACTTTTATTTTTGTTTTGGTGTATCTGTTTGCAATTTACTTCTGGTCGCAGCCGTTACGGGAAATAAAAATTCCTTATGGTGAATATGACGCAATGTCACATTTTGAAGTGGCTGATTATATTGCTTATAATGACAGGTCATTTTTAAAATTGCCGGACTATATTGACACAAGGTACGGCAATGACAATGACTTCAAGCCGCATACTTTGTGGTATCCGCCTACATTTCATTCAAGCCTTGCAGTGATGGAAGTGGTAGGCGGGGGAAGGGCAGTTCCCGTTTACCTAATGAATACAATTTTAGCCACATTTGTCATGATCACAGTTTATTTTGCCATAAATTCGCTGTTTGGCTTCCTGCCGGCTATACTGTCTTCGATTTTGCTGATTTTTTCTCCAAGGGATTTTCTTCCGTACCTGTGGGGGCAGTGGCCTGAAAGATTTGGATATGCTTTCATTCCCTTAGTGATGTATTGCTTTTACATGTATTTCATATCTTATAAGAAAGAAAATTCAAAGCCAAGATATATTTATTTGGCTGCGCTGTTTTTGGCGATACAGCTTCTCGTGCATCCCCTTTCTTTTTTTCATTCTGTATTGGGCATTGCGGTGCTTTATGTTTTTTTAGCGGTAAAACAGAAAAAATTAGCCCTAAATTGGAAGCACATAGCTGTTTCCGCGCTTATATTTCTTATTTTATTTATGGCTTTCCCTTACCAAACATTTAATATTTTTTCACAATTTGGAAGGGGCGCTCCAAGTGAAAAAAGCAGCCAATTTAATTTTTCAAGAATATTTCAATGGTCTTTAAACCCGGCAGATTATGCAGGCAGCGTGCCTGAAAGTTATTTTTCATTTAGGGATATGCACGGCCTGTGGACATTGCCTTTTTTGCTGATTGGAATTTTTATTCTTGTATGGAGAAGGGAAGAGAGAGACTTGTTTTTGCTTGCGTGGCTTATTGCCCTTTACTTTGTGCTGCACAGGGACTTAATCGGCAAAGCGAATTTTCTGCACAGGTCATTGTCAGCAAGCGCCCACATATTCGCGCCTTTGACTGCGGTCGGGGCAGTTTATCTGGCTTCTCTTGTAAAGTTGCCGAACAACCTTAACACTTATTTGAAATATGCAATTGCAGCTGTTTTTGTTTATTTTGTTGTTACAGTAAACTTGGGGGCTGCTGCCACAATCTTAAATAAAGGCACTTACAATCCGAATCCTATTGACGGCAAGCTGACCTACGACTTTTTGAAGACATTGACGCAGCAGCAGTTTGATGCGGCCCAATGGATTCTTGATAATGTCCCGGTTGGATATAATATATCTGTGCTGGGGATCCCTCATGAGCCAAACTTTTTGCCTGCAACAGCATATAAAATGAGATGGTCTATGGCTGTGTCACAGCATGTAAGCCGGTTTTATTATCTGATTGACAACAGGGATACTTTCACAAAAGTTAATTATGTCATGCTGGATTACACAATGGTCGGCCCGACGGGCGATGAAAAATTATTTAATGACATGCAGTCATTCGAAAAAAATCTTACCTGGCATGAGATTGCCTATGATAAAAACAATATAAGAATCTACAAGCCAAATGGAATTTAAAATAAAAGACAGGGGGTTTGCTGCATTTTTGCTGGCTTGCGCCCTTGCAGTTTTGCTTTTCTCGTATTTCATTTTTGGAATTACCGGAGTAAGAATTGTTTTGGGAATAATTTTTGTGTCGCTGCCATTTTATTTTATGCTGAATAATTTTGATTTGGAGCACGGGGAAAAATTTGTATTTTCACTTGTATTAGGAATAACGATTTTCCCGTCGTTAGTTTATGCGCTTGGATTTATTCTTTCATTCAGAATTTCAATTGTTGTTGTGTTTATTTTTTTGTTGATTGCGGCATTTATTATGTCAAAATTCAAGAAAAAATAAATAATTCGTAACAGATAGCAATAATTAAAATTATTTTTATTTTATTCTTTGTTTTTCATATTTACCAATAAAAATCCCAATATGATAATTAATGGCGGCAATATAAAAATATGATATTTTAAATTTAATCCGGCCAAGCCAAAGTAATAGCTTATTGTTCCAATCAATCCTGCCGCCACCGCACTCCCGATAAGCGCCCTTTGAATGAAATCTAGCTTATTATGCCAGTATAGCATGCCAAAATAGCCCGGAATTATAAAAAGCCAGAATATTGAAAATATGCTTCTCAAGATTACCATAAAACTGTCATTATAAAATGCTATTTTGAACAGCACAACAAAAAGTGAAATCAGGTAAATAAGATACACACTTTCTTTTTTTATTAAATCATAAACTTCTTTCTTCAATGCAATCAGCTCCGATTTTATTATTCTTTAAAACAACAACAACCTGGTTATCAAAAGCGATTTTTATAAAATCTTTTTTCAGCAAATCATTCGCTATTAATAAATCATATTGCGCAAGCGCCGGCGAGCCTGAGACTTTGTCAAATACAAGAAAATCAAACTGGCATATGTCATGCGGCCCGAAAAAATGTTCCTTAGGCTTGTCCTGCGATGTGTCATGGAAGCTGAACAGCCCGGTCCTCTGCATTGTGCTTCCTCCCGTGTCGCCCGGTATTTCGCTTATATAATCCCTTAAAATCTTTTTTTCCTGTAGCGCTTTTACAAATTCGTCAGTGTCTACCTGATAATGAAATCTTTTGGTATTCCTGAGCAATGCGTCCTGGCTGTAAATGTCGCCGTAGAAGAACAGAATTTTCGAATTTTTTTCAGTATTACTGCTAATCCATTTGAGCGATTCCCAATGGTACTGGTCCATTAAGCCTGCAGAGTTTGGATAATTGTTATAATGCGCAATGCCCGGGATTTTTATTATTCCAAGAATTAGTATTGAAAAAACTGCAAATAATGCAAGGCTGTAAACCATTTTCCAATTTTTAATAACCAATCTTAATATAAAATAAATTCCAAACCCAAAGAATACTGACAGATAGACTGGCCAGAAAAACCTTATTTGAAATGAACGCAGCTCGAAGCCAGCGTAATTCATAAAGCCGGCCAGCAGCATTGAAAACCCGAAAATCAATGAAGTGTGCATTTTCTTTAGCCGGGTTAAAGAGGCAATTAATCCCATTATTATAAAAATTAATAAAATTCCAAATCCAAAAATATAGAAGCCCGGATTTCCATTCCAGACCGGATCAACGCTGAATGTGTAAGGCTGGCCTCTTGCCCATGTGTAATTGAATATAATTAGGTAATAAGCCGCAACTGTGGCCGATACTGCAAGAAAAATTCCGATTTTCTTCAAATCCTGCCACGATAAATTTTTGCTAAGCCATTTTGCGAGAACAAGAATGACAAGGAAAATTCCTGCAAATACCGCTTCTGATGTGTGGGTAAGCAATATCGATATTAAAATTATAGAAATAAAAATATAGGATTTTTCCAGCTCTAATTTCATCATGCTCCAGGCAAAAACTACGAGAAAAAACTGCGCCAGCATTGACGGCCAATGGCCGAAAATAAATCCTGTAGAAAACTCCGAATTAAGCGAAGAAAAAGGGATTAAGGAATTGACCGGATGTGAAATCATAAGCACTGTCAGTGGCATGGAAATTAAAGCGACGCTTTTGTTAAAGTCCCTTATTATAAAATACATGACCAGGGCGGCAATAACTGCAAAAAATAAAACAATAAAATAAATTGCGTCATATACCTCAATTCCTGAGGCATATGAAAAAATAACAGCAATATGGTAAATTATGGGTGGGTATCTCCCGACAATATTATCCAAACCCCTTGAGATGTAAAAAGCCTCGTATCTGAAATTGCCGGCATCCTTTATCGCGTCTGCCCTCACTTGATGCTGAAATGTGTCGGAAGCATAATAACCATAGGGAAACTCATGCATAATCCTGTGCCCGAATAAATTGCCAGGGCCTATGAATATCAAAATCCCGAAAAAAACAGCCAACACAATCTTTTCAAAATCAAGCTTTATTTGAACCACCTTTTTTGGAATAAATAAAATATCCAATGTAAGCGAAAATTAAAATCAAAGAAATTGCTGAAATTAATTTTCCCGTCCTGTATGAGTCGGGATTATATTCAAAATCAAGGCTTCCACTTTGTCCTTCTAAATATAAGGAGGTTATCACTCCATCTGCCTTGTATAGAGGAATTTCCTTGCCATTGAGCTTGGCGGCCCACCCTGGGAAATGCGCAAACCTTTCCGACGCAACAAGCCAGCCTTTCTCGCCATGTAACTCAAGAGTGACTTTATTGTTGGTATGCTCTTTTATTTTTATTTCGACCATATTTCCCTGCGTGCTGTTAAAAACTGAATTTATTTCATCGTTTGAAATGGTGTTCTGGCCTTTTAGAATATCCGGAACTATCTTCCCGCCCTGCGACGCGTAAGATTTCAATTTATCAATGCTGTTTTCATCTACAGATCCTGTTAAAAGGAAAATAAATTCAAATTTTTTGAGGAAATCAATATCGTAGTCATTTATCTTTGTTCCTTCCAAAAGCACAATATTTTTTGGCTCAAAGGTCTGAAACATCAGGCTGTAACTGAGTTGCCTTATTGCAGCATTATCACCAACTATTAACACACTGTTTGGAACAACATAATATCTCGGGAGGAAGTGCTCATTTTTATAAAGATAAGGCCCAAATGCATTCCATACCGCACATTCTTTGCATGGATTAAACCTTCCAATTAAAGAAAAATTGTTTGCCTCAAATTTATTTTCTGCAATGATATATTTCACGTTTAATATCCCCAGCATTTTTGAATTTAAATATTGTTGCGCAATCCCGACAAATTCAACGTAGTCATTTATCCAGATGCCTCCCCCTCCTTTAACTTCAGGGATTCCTCTCTGGGCATAATAGTTGTAGCCCGCAGCCCCTATTACCTCTTTCTGCGCAAGGTTTATTACCCTGAAATCGGAATTGTCTTTGTTCATGTAATCAAGCAGCTGTATATCTTTCGGCTCAATGACCTTTTCGGACTGTGGCACTTTCTGAATAAAAACCAGCTCCAACAAAATGACAAGTACTATTCCCGCAAATATTAAGTTTTTATACCCCTGATAAAATTTAAGCTTCTCCATTTTTTTTGACAAATAGTCGAATCCATAAGCGGTTAAAACAGACGCTGAAAAGACGAAAAGCAGCAATGATCTTTCAACGTGCCTGAGCCTGTCAAATCCTGGGACCTTATACATGAAATGTGCAATAAATGTTGCCGAAGCAAATAATAAGGCGAATATAATTATAAAAATTGAAAATAAGACCGTCCTTTTTTTGTAGCTGGAAAAGCCGGAAGCAAGAAGCACCAGCCCTATAAATCCAACGGCCCCGGAAATTCCGGCATAGCCAAAATCTCCAATAAAAGTTCCTGAAAAATCCCTGAAGCTTATCGGCTCGCC
>C687J35174_10006409_pt1 | contig 15347 bp, 13 predicted proteins | sample RifCSPhighO2_01_FD_35174 | JGI IMG/M metagenome (IMG submission 35174) | reverse complement strand
GAGGGGGCANCCCCCGAGGCATCCAGCGCCGCCCCTGGCGTGCGGCGAGGGATATCCCCGAGCAAGGCTGAGCGCAGCGAAGCCGTCGCACCGCCAGGGGCGGCGCAGCGGACAGACGATATGGGATAGACGAGGTATGCTGAATCATGCCCAGATCACCCTCTTCATCATCATCGGGCTGCTCATCATCCTGGCGGTCGGCATCACCTTCTATGTCGCCCGCACTGTCGAGTTCCAGAGAGAGACGACTGTCCCGCAGGCAGAGCAGATCTCCACGGAGTTCGAGCCGGTCCGCCAGTACATCCAGGCATGCCTCCGCCAGACTGGGATTCGGGGACTGCAGGTTGTCGGCCAACAGGGAGGATACGCATACCCAGAGGAGCGCGGGATCATCGCCCTGGAGCAGGTCCCGACAGAGGGCGCTGCCGTCCGCTTCAGCAGGGATGTCCCTTATTGGAGCTACCTGGAGAGCAGGAACGACTGCAGCAGCGAGTGCAATACCGGCAGCAAGCGCCCGACAATCCGGGATATCCAGGATGAGCTGGACAGGTACATCAACCGGGAGATTGCTGGCTGCTTTGATTTCACCGAGCTGGAGCAGCAGGGCTTTTCCATATCCATTGCCGGAGAGCCGGAATCCCGCACCATCATCGGCGAGACAGACATCACCTTCAGCGTGCAGCTGCCGATAGAGATAACCCACGGCGCCGCCAGCCAGGGGATGGAGCAGTTCATCTCCCCGCTTCCCTACAATTTCAGGGCAGTATACGATGCCGCCTTCCAGCTCAACGAGGATCTGCAGGCATCCGCATTCCTGGAGCTTGCGACACTGAGCATGATCGACTCATTTGACGGCATCCAGGGCGGCACCCAAAACAACAGGCTCCCCCCGCTGGCGCAGACTGATTTCGGCTACCGCTTCGCCTACTGGCTCCTCCATGACGTGAGGAACGATATCACTGATTATCTTTCCAGCATCGTCCCCTACGCCCGCGTGCGTGATACGCCGGGATACGCAGACATCCCTGCAACAACTCTCTTGCAGCAGGGCGTGTACAGCACCTTCCAGTACCAGCCTGATGCTCCGCTTCCCTACGCTGTCCGGTTCCATTACCTCGGCTGGCCCCTCTACCTGGATTTCGGCCAGGGGCAGATGCTCCTTCCCACTACCCACAGCTCCCCGCTCCTTCCCTTTATCCCGGCGGCGCAGGAATACCGCTTTGCATACGACCTCTCCTATCCGGTCGTCATCGAGCTGCTAGATGAAAATGTCCCGCTGGATTTCAATGGCCCCTACTCCTTCATCATTGCCCGGGAGGTCAACATCCGGAACAACCAGCCGCTCGGTGACAATCCACTGAACATCCTGTTCCAGGGAGAAGAGCCCCTGTTCTGCAATCCCCTGCAGTGGACAAACCAGGCAACCATAACCGTTACTGACAGCACCGCTCCCCTCCCTGATGCCGAGGTCATCCTCACGGTCGGCGGACAGCGCTGCCCGATGGGCATCACTAACAGCGAAGGCATCCTGGAGACAGGATTCCCCGGCGCCATCGGCCAGCTGGAGGCAGCCAAGCCCGGCTACTTCTCTTCCAGCCAGCTCTTTGCGCCAAGCATCAGAGAAACAACGATCATCATGCAGCAGCTCAAGGAGATCACTGTCCAGGTGCAGAAGCTCTCCTTCCGCAAGCAGGCCGGCTGGCAGCCAGGCTCCCCCCTGCCCCTCACCGCAGATGAGGAAGCGGTCATCAGCATCACGAGGATAGCAGAGCCGGGCGAAGAAGAGCTCAACGAGGCAATCGCTATCCGGGGCACTGAGCAGCAGGCCGTCTCCCTCATACCGGGCAGCTATCAGCTCAGCGCAACCCTGATCAGGCATCTCCAGCAGCCCTACATCATCCCTGCATCGCAGAAGACGTATGACACCCTGCCCTTTGTCCCCTTTGCCGGAGAAAAGACCATTGATATTCCGGAGATCTCCTTCGCCGAATTCTTCCTTGCCGGCGGCCTGGCCTTTGACGCATCCAGCGCCTGGGCTGCGCAGCTCAGCGGAAATACGCTCACCATCAAACTCATCGCCTTTGAGCCTGCTGATTTCACGATAGTGGATGACCTGGGCCAGCTGGACAGGATTGATGACTATTCCCTGCAGTATCGGCAGCAGCTCCTGCCGGAGTGGTCCCCATGAGCAGCTGGCAGCGGTTCATCAGCTCATTCAGGCGCCTGGGCAGGGATTACCTGAAGATGATCGGATGGGACATCGCCGCCTATGCAGGCATCTCCGGCCTGCTCGCCCTGCTCCAGGGCTGGATCACCGGCCAGCTCGCCGCGCTCAACGCGCTGCAGGCAGGCGCATTGAGCAACATCGATATCGTCGAGAACTCCCTGGAGGCGCAGCAGTATGCCGGCGCCATCAGCAGCTTCATCATCAAGTCAGCCATCATCCTCCTGGTATTTTCCCTCTCCGTGCTCGTCATCTGGAGCCTCTGCAAGGGGATGGTCTACAGTATCCTCCTGAAAAAGCCGTTCACCGTAAAGGGCTTCTTCCGGTTCGCCGGCCTGAACGCGATTTGGGGGATATTCTGGCTTGCCCTTATCGTCCTGGCCATGCGCCTGCTTGCTCCCGGGGCAGCAGCAGTCCTGCTCGGCATCCTAGCCATTCTCTGGCTCTACCTCACCTTTTTCCTCTATTATAGCTTCACCCTCCACCAGAGCATCCGCAAGGCCTTCACCCAGCTCCTTCCGCTGGGCATCGGAAAGCTCCCGCATCTCTTCTTCCCCTATCTCCTGAGCCTGCTCACGTTCATCGCTCTCCTCATCATCGGCCTGCTCCTCAACCTCCTCCCGGAGCAGTTCAGCCTCATAATCTCCCCGCTGCTGCTGATCGCATACATTGCATGGCTGAGGATATATTTGGCAGGCATACTGCATGAAACTCATAAAGATCATACCACAAAATGACTCGCCGCACGCCGCCATGGCGCTGGCTGAACCGGGGGACGCCCCATCCGGGGTGGTTCAGAGGACGAAGTCCGTCCAGCCGCCATGATGGCGGCGTGCGGAAGAGACATCCCGATAGAACCATGCCCATCCCAAACCTTTAAATAGCACAAACAGATGAGCATCAGCATGCGAAAAAGGGGTCAGGTGACTGTCTTCATAATCATAGGCATACTCATCGTCCTGCTGGCCGCCATCTTCCTCTTCCTGCAGGGCAGACTCTCCCTTTTCCAGCCGCAGCTTGCCGTCCCCCAGCATGTTGTTCCCATCCAGGGCTACATCGAGCAGTGCATCATGGACAGCGCAGAGCCGGCAATCCGGCAGATGGCGGCGCAGGGCGGCTTTCTCACCATCCCGCCGGAGGTTAGCCAGAATCCGCTCGCCCACTACCGCCTGATCCCCGACCAGCAGCAGCCTTTAGTCCCCCTCTGGTTCAGCCAGGGCAGGATGAGAGAGCCGAGCATCTCCAGCATGGAAAGGGAGCTGGAAGAGCGCATCGCTGCAGATGTGCAGGGCTGCAGTCTGGAAACATTCTCCGAACAGTTCACCATCACCGCAGGCGATCCCGCTCCAGAGGTCTCCATCACGGACAATGAAGTCCGCATCACCGTATCTTATCCCCTCACCATCACCAGCAAGCAGGACAATGTCCAGACCCAGCTCACCGCCTTCCGCAAGGATATCCAGATCCCTCTTGGCCGGGCATTCAGCCTGGCAAAGGCCATCCACGACAAGGAGAACCAGGACGGCTTCCTAGAGTTGCTCACCATGGAGATGATTGCCGGCGATTTCCCGGATATGCCGCTCGACGGCTTTGAGATAACCCTAGACCGGCGCCAGTGGACACTCCAGGAGCTGCAGGACGAGCTGATCCCCCTGCTCCGCGCGAATTTCCACTGTTTGGTTTTCAGGAACACGGCAAACGCCCTTCCCGAGGCCTGCCGGGAGTTCTCTGCCTATTATCTCCGCCATTATTTCATCGAGCTCCAAAATCCCAAGTTCCGGGATATCCGCACCACTGCAGACTGGTCGTTCGGGGATGGATTCCAGTTCACCCGGTTCCGCGTCTCGCCGGGAAGCACCATCATCAAGCCGATTGACCTGAAGATACCGCTGATCAGCGGCGCATTCAAGCTCTACCACCATTTCTATGACATCGAATATCCTCTCCTACTGGTCCTGACTGCAGGAGACCTCCAGTTTAACCTGGCGACCATGGTAAATATCCGCAACAACCAGCCGGACAGGCAGTTCAATCCCTTCCTGGTGGACGACCAGCCATCTGACGCCGGAGCAGAGGAATATTGCGCTGAAAAGATAGCTCCCTTCAAGCTCCAGGCGCGCGACAAAGAGAGCGGAGAGATGCTTTCCTCACCCATCAGCTACCGTTGCGCCCAGTTCCGCTGCGAGCTCGGAGAGACTGCCTCCCCCCTGCTCCAGGGCATCCCGCAGTACTGCGGCAGCAGGCCCTGTGAGCCCTCCCTTGAGGCATCGCTTCCCTTCTGCATCAATGGCATGCTGATCGCGGAAAATCCAGGCTACCTCACCGCAACAGCGCGCATATCATCCACACCGGAATCTCCGGAAAACTATGCCCTGCTGGAGCTCACCCCCCTCCAGGCATTGGACTATGAATTCCGCATCATCGAGTTCCCCCAGCAGGCGGCCAGGAGCCTGCGCCATGACGAGATCATCCTGGCATCCTTCATCGCAAAAGAGATCACTTATGACCAGTCTATCTACTATCCCTCTGGCCTTGCAGTATACCGGAACATCACCCTGCCTGCAGGCAGCTATTCTTATGATCTGGACATCCGCCTGATCCGGAACAGCACCAGCATGCTGCTCGGCGGCTTTAAGGCAGACTGGCAGACCAGCTATCCATTGATTGCGGGCAGGCAGAAGATCATCCTCACCATATTTGCCGAGAGCGATATCCAGGACATCAGCGCATTCAACAGCTTCTGGGAGAGCACGGTTATCCCCCAGTCGCAGCAGGCAGCATACCAGCCGATAGTAAGATGAAAAACTTCACCATCCCCATCCTGCTGGCATTTTTGGTAATCACCATGCCCATGAGCATAGCCCTCACCTTGACCGTAGACCCCCTCCCTTCTCTCACCAATCAGCGCCAGCTTTGGGTGTCCGGCGCCACGGAGCCGGATGCGCTGGTGGAAGTCTCAGTCAACAGCCAGCAGCAGGGCATCATCCTGCCCTCAGGAGAGATCGTCCAGCGCATGCAGGCAAGGGAAGGCATGTTCAACGGCTCCATCCCCCTGATCCACGGGGCAAATGAGATTGCGCTCACCGCCGCCACCTCCTCTGAAACCGCAGCCGCTGCCCAGAGCGTCGTTGCAGACCTCCGCGCTCCCCAGATCCAGATCACTATCCCCGATGCCCTGAACGCCGGGCACCGCCAGTTCACCCAGGAGGCTGCCATCGATGAGCCTGCAACCATAACCGTTATCATCGACGGCACGGAATACCCCACATTCGCGGCCGAGGCAGGCAATTTCCCCTTCACCCTCCCCCCATCCGGCCAGCTCGCTGAGGGCAACCACACCATCAGCGTCACCGCTGTTGATGCTGCAGGAAACCAGCAGGTGATCCGGAAGGATGTCTTTGCTGACTTCACCCCGCCCAGCGTCGAGATTACCTCCATTGCCGAGCGCAGCCTGGACATCCTGAAACCAATTGCGGAGCAGGTCGGCGTCTCCGGCACCCCGACTGCCGCAGGCCAGGATGTGCTCACCGTCCATTTCCAGCTCGTCGAAGTCCGGGGGAAGACCGAGCCCGGCATTCCCGTCAGGATAACGAATCTCGGGAACACCACCAGGCACTTCTTCAACGTCTCGACCAGGGAGCATATCGATCCGGTCCGTGGCCTGCAGTACCAGGCAGGCTTTAGGGGAGATCCGCTCGACCTCTTCGTTGATTTTGATGACACCGTAACCTCCGATGCCAACGGCGAATTCTCCGCGTCATTGGTGCTGCTTCCCTCCCGCAACTATATCACCTTCCTGGCCACTGACCAGGCAGGCAACACCAATGCCAAGAAATTGGGCAGCCAGTTTGAGGTAGGGACAACCAGAATCATCGTCTTTGACGGCGGCTCCAATATCTTCCGGCTCTCCAGCTTCTCCACCGCCCCGAACTGGATCCCTGCAGGAGAACTGCTCCAGGGCAACATCCCGGTCGGCGTCTTCTTCCGCGTCAAGCCGGCCATATTCTCCCTGGAGGGCATCAAGATCCACCGCATCACCGCAGTCCCCACCGGCGCATCCTACTTCAATAACAACCTGATCCGCACCCGGGGGCAGCCCACGTTCTTTGTGGACAAGAGCACCCAGGAGATCGTCGCCTATGCGAACTTTGACATCAGCCGATGGAACAGGCAGATTGACGAGATACCCGATCCCATAGTCTTCGAGCTGGCAATTTCCGTTGATTACACCTACAACAACGAGCGTATGCCGACTGAAACCCTCTACTTAAAGCAGTCCTTTGACGTGGAAAACCCCTTTGAGACAGCCAGATTCCTCACCCCGGAGCGGGTGGAGCGCTGGGTCAGCGACATCAACGGCATGATCAGGCGCTTGGACAGCTTCATCGACCTCAGCAGGAGGCTCGCTTTTTTCTCCCTGGCAGGCTGCACTGCCCTGCTGGCCTACAACTACTGGAGCGCGCTCACCGGCAAGGCGATCGACCAGCAGTACAGGGAATACCTCTACCTGGCATGCGATAGAGTCGGCTGCCCCTTTACCCCGCCGCAGTGCGGCGCAGACCAGGTGCAGATTGCAGAAAACCGTGCAGAAATCGAGGACTCGACCTATGTTTTCTACGGCCCGCGGGAGAACACTGCAGGCCACTCTCCGCCCTGTGACTGCGACCCGAACTCCGCCTTCCCCAACTGCGTCAAGGTGATCAGCAGCAGGGATGTCCGCTTTGGCCCAGGTGTCCGCTCCTCAACCGAGTGGATCTGCGTGGAAAAGGATTTCACCAGGGAAAGCTATTACCAGGCACTGCAGACCGATGTCCGGGAGACCTATGGCTGCTACAATGCAGGCCCGGAGCGCTATGATGACACCAAATGCCTCACCAATTACCTCACCAAGTCAGGCAAGTTCACCAATATCCAGCCGTATGATGATATCTACACCAGCACAGTCTGCGGCTGCTTTACCGGGACCTACAACCACCTCCAGAACATCCAGAAGGTGCTGAGAAGCGTCCAGCAGTGCCTGGAGGAGGCACAAGAAGGAAAGACCTCGGTCGGGTATTGTGAGAAGCTCCTGGCGCTGTATGGCTGCGACCTCACCTTCTTTGCCCTGCAGAAGCTGCTGAAAGAGAAAGAGCGCCTGGGAGGAGAAAGCCAGCGCGGCAATCCCAAAGATGAGTTCGGCAAGCTGAATGAAGAACTGGGCAGGCGCTACCAGGGGCTGTTCGGCTCAGCAGCAACAGGGGTTGGCTCCCAGCAGCTCGTCCATAAGGCATGCCAGGGGCTGATCACCCAGGACTGGAGCACCCTGAGCGGTGCATTGGATACCGTGATCGAGAGCCAGCCGGTCGCGCCATTTATCGGTCCCCTGATCGCCGATTCCCGTGTCTTTACCTATAATCCGACAACCGGCTACCTCACCATAAAGTACACAGTAACTCCCATGATCATCTCCGGAGGCCAGACAGTCCATTATGACATCACGCTCAGCTGCGACCGGAACAGGCGCGAGGAGTTCTGCACCAAGGCAGCCCAGTACCCGGTGCGGTTGGCCGGGGCAGTCCCTCCTGACGGCCAGCTCACCCAGAACATCGAGGTGATCGACCCAAGAGCGGCATTCTGGTACAACAAGGCGACGCTCACCTCCAGCTACCTGATCGGCAGCAGATGGGAGAACCACACTGTTTCTTTCCCCATCATCAGGAAGGGCGGCATGATAGCGGAGTGCCATGCCTCTGTCGGCGCCCTGAACCAGGACATTGACTGCGGCACCTATGCGCTGGGCAGCCTGGGCTCGGTCGAGATCCAGCAGGCGGCATTCACCCCCTTCCGCGGGAGCGGCATCAGCAACGAGCTGCCCTCCACCTATTTCCCCCGGAACAACATCGGCGTGAAGCTCCAGATCCGCCCCTTCGGCAGCTACAACAGCCCGACTTTGCTCCGTTATGATATCATCGGCAGGGACATCTCCGAGAGCGGAAGCAAGATGATCACCCCCGAGCAGCTCCAGTCCGGAATCGCAAATTTTGCCCTGCTGGACATCACATCGACGGCAGCAACAGCGGACTGCAGCGTCGTCGGCCAGGACATGACCGTTCCCTTTTATGAGGCTGTGGTGGACAAGAATATGCTCACCATTCCGCAGCTGACCGTCGCATCCCGTTTCTCCCTCCAGACGGATCAGGGAAGCATCAGCTACGCGATAATAAGCGTCAGCGACAGGCCAACATCCTGCACCCCTCAGCAGAATGTCGCCAGCTGCACTAAAAGCCCCGGAAGTGCTGTGGACAGCATGGTCCTAAAAGTAGAGGGGACATCTACTTCTCCAACACTAAACATAATCACTGATCCAGACACCACAGACGGAAAGATCACCCTGGATGCAAACTTTATCAGGCGCAACGAGCAGAATCCCCTGGGCGACAAATGCGAGAGTTTCAGGGTGAACAGCAACAGCGTGATCAAGGATATCCTGTTCACGTACAGTGACCCGGAATCATCCTCAGGAGAGTGCCGCGCAGGACGCAAGGAAGTGGAATGCGAAAAGTCAAAGGAAAAGCCCATCAAGCGCCTCGAGATCAGGATGGAAAGCCCGATCAACACTGCTGTTGAGGTGAGCTGCGTCAACCCCGGGCCAAATGCACCCATTACTCTGTATACACAAAACATCTGCTCAGGCCAGCGCGGCTTCCCCCCGGGCAACTACCGCCTCCGCCTTGCCCTCTACCAGGACGTGGACAGCAACAGCCAGTACAGCGAAGGGGACCAGCCCCTGCTCTTCAACGGGGCGGAGCAGGTCAAGGAGCTGGGCTTTGACATCCAGTCCAGCACCGACGGCCACATTGCCCCGGTCCTGGAGATCGTGCAGCCGCAGGAGCAGCTCCGGGCATGCGATTACGCCAGCGATGACATCATCGTATCGGCATGGGATGACGCCAATATCCTGAAGTTTGAGAAGGACGGAGTTCAGGTCATCCCCACAGAGAACAGGGAATTGGGCACCTACACCATAAAGGATGCCTTCAAGGACAAGAGCAGGCCGGTCACGATCACCGTCAAGGACAACCTCGCGAACGAGGGGAAGGATACGGTGGCGCTGGAGCAGTGCTAGACAGAAGTGCAGCCCGTTTTACTCTGACATCACTCATAGAAAGGTTTATCTGGTAAATATCTCACAGAATTTGTTTTGTTTTCTATTATCTTTATCTTTTCTTGTTTCAGCCTGCCGGCCTTGTAGTCTATCCTTGAATTATGGACGCTGAATAAGATAGTGGGCCGGATAAAACTGTCATGGGTTATATACGAAATATATACAAAAAATACAAGAAAGACAATTACAGAACCATCAGTTTCTGTACTGTGGCAGTAAAAGACTATTATGAATCAATGACCGTGGAACTTCTCCATGAAACCGATCGTAGACATTCAATATGTTCATCGCGGCAACCCGGTCAATTAACGATCGGTCCACAATATCTTTTGTGCCGGTAAGTTCCAGCGTGGGATCAACATCCTCTTCAGTGAACAGCGACGCAGTCGCACCGGCAAGAGTGCGTTCCGTATTCCTCGAATACCTGCGCATGCCATTAACAAATTCATTCTCACGGATTAAATTAGCTCCATGGCGATTAACCATGGTCTGCAGCTCAGGGTAATCAAGCCCAAATACTCCTCTTCCTGCAAGAGCCTGCAGTAAGGGATCTTGGGTCGCAGACTGCAACATTTGGACTCCAGCCTGCGTATAATATTGATAAAGGGAATCAACCATTTGCGATTGTCGTTCAGGAATCAAGTCCGCATCAACCAGCCCATCAGGGCCAATGAGCACACCTGAAGCCTGGACCAACGCCTGATTATGGTGGACGATAATAGTGTCTTTTATCCTTTGTTCTCTGTGCTTTGATTCAAGATATTGGTCGATGGGCATAGGGGTAAAATCGTATCTTTTTAACCTCTCAGTTCGTAATGTGATCTTGGCGTATAGGTGTTCTGAGGCAATTCAGTAGGAGAAACATGGTACTGTCTTAGATGCACTACTGCATCTCCTAATCGAAGCTCAGGTTTATCTACCACTGTTTGTCCTCTATCTCTCCAGTATAAGACTCCATTAATCTGATTATCAGTAATATCTCCTGAAGCAACACCCCTTCTTGACGGTTCGTCTAGCGGATGCATAGGCTTATCTTTCTTAGTTGCCATAGGGGGTATAAATTGTCACTCATATATAAACCTTTNGGTTATTACTACTAATTAGTGAGAACTAGCTCGGTGTTTTTTGTAGTGCTCTGGATTCCTATATGGTACATTCGAATAATCATCAGGTGAGAGGGGACCTTCAGCATGATACTTTGTAAGTAAATTGATAGCATCCTCCAGCCTCATCTTTGAAGGATCGAGGAATTCACCGGACTTGGTGTATTTGACGATATGAGGGATATGCTTCTCTTTGATATGGCTTGCCGCGGCGCCGCTAAGGGTCTTTATAATCTCCCTCATGAAATTGCCCTTTATATGATGGCTGTTGAATTCATCAAAGGTAAACTTCTTTCCCAGTTGGCCAACATACTGCCGGAGCTCTGCTCTGGTCGTGCCGGAGTACGCCTTCCGCAGCATCTCATTCTCAAACTCATCCTCGCCGCTTGCCTTGCTCTTCAGGTGCTGCTTGGCCTTGGACAGGTAGTGGTCAGCCATCTTGTCCGCGAACTTGAGCTGCATGTCCGCATCATCAAGCTTTTCATAGTCGATCAGCCCTTCCTCATCCACGATGAGCTCAGCAGCGGAATCATATGCCCGCCTATGCTCACGGTCAGTGGTGCTGATGAGGCGCTGGCTCTTCTTGTACAGCTTTTTATGCTTCAGAAAATCCTTAATCAGATCCTCGTATTGCTCGTCCTTTGCCATCAGATTCTATCCGTATACAGGATTAATATAAACTTTTCCATAACCTTTATAAAGCTGCCGTTATCCTGCTGATGCAGCATGCCCAATCAAAAAGAGCAGCCGCAGCCCCCAGAAATGGACGAGCGCATGAAGAAGCTCCCGAAAGATGTCCAGGACAAGCTGAAGGCGATCAAGAGCAAGCTCGACAAGTTCTCCAAGGCGGTCGTGAAGAAATTCGACAAGTACATCATCGGCATCGCGCTCTTGCCCCCGCCGCAGCCAAAAACGCCGGAGGAAAAGGTGGACAAGAACAAGATCCACGCCCTGGTCCTGGTGGACGATGCTGATTCCCAGAAGATGTCCAAGCTGGAGCTGGCGGAGAAGCTCACCGGCATCATCAACAGCATCGCCAAGGACACCGACAAGAACCTCATCCCCCAGACCATCCTCCTCAGCGAGCTCTGGCAGAGCTGCTATGACGGCAAGCATGATATCCTCCAGCTGATGGCCATGGCTGCTCCTGTCTACGACCAGGGCATGCTAGCGGCGATCAAGATCGCGGAAATCCACAAGTCCATGGTGCTGAAGAAGTTCGAGAAATACGTGCTCAGCTATGTCCTGGCAGGAAGCATCGTCCAGGGCAAGTCCACCAAGACGTCGGACATCGATGTCTGGGTGGTGGTGGACGACACCGATGTCAAGAAGATGACCCGGGCGGAGCTCAAGGATAAGCTCAGGGCCATCATCATCGGCATGGGGATCGAGGCAGGGGAGATCACCGGCATCAAGAACAAGCTCAACATCCAGGTGTACATCCTCACGGATTTCTGGGAGAGCCTCAAGGAAGCGCATCCGGTCATATTCACCCTGCTGCGGGACGGCGTCCCCTTCTACGACCGCGGCATCTTCATGCCCTGGAAGCAGCTCCTGCGGATGGGCAAGATCAAGCCCAGCCCGGAGGCCATCGACATGTTCATGTCATCCGGCGAGCAGATGCTCGAGAGGGTCCGCTTCAAGATCAAGGAGATGGGGATGGAAGACATCTTCTACGCCCTCCTCACCCCCAGCCAGGCAGCCCTGATGCTGTATGGCGTCCCTCCGCCGACCCCGAAAGAGACGCCGGGGCTGATGCACGATCTTCTGGTGAAGAAAGAAAACCTTATGGACGAGAAATACGTCAAGACTTTGGAGAAGGTCATCGAGATCAGGAAGTCCATCGAGCACGGCAGCAGGAAAGGGCTGAGCGGCAAGGAGCTGGATGAGCTGCTCACAGAGGCAGAGGCGTTCCTCAAGGAGATCAAGGAGCTCTTCGCCAAGATCGAGCGGATCAAGGAGGAGGAGGACATCATCCACATCTATGACAGTGTCGTCACCATCATCCGGGATATCCTCCGCTTTGAGGGGGTGGAAAAGGTCTCGGACAGCGAGATCGTGCAGTTCTTTGAGGACGAGATGGTCAGCAAGGGGAAGATCCCGGCAAACTATCTCCGCATCCTGAACGACCTGATCAAGGCGAAGAAGGATTATGACTCCGACAAGCTCACCAAGGCCGAGGTGGACAAGGTCAAGAAGAGCAGCAGGCAGTTCATCAAGTTCATGGTGGAATACCTCCAGCGCAAGCGGGGAAGGGAGCTGGAAAAGACCAAGATCCGCGTCAAGCACGGCAACAGGTACGGCGAGGTGATCCTGCTCGGCAAGGAGGCCTTCATCATCCACGACATCGACCATGAGGAGAAGGAGATCAGCAGGGCTGCCATCAACGAGGACGGCAGCCTGGGGACGGTCGCAGCTTCCTCTCCTGAGGAGCTGGAGAAAGCGCTCACCGCAGTCGTCATCCCGGAGCGCGCGTTCATCAAGGAGCCGATATTCGAGAATCTGAAGAACGTGTTCGGGAAGGATGTGGAGATACTGATACAGTATTGAACCAACAAATGCTTATACCCGGTCATAAACCTTGCTTCTGTGCTCAATCACCTGGATGTATAGCACCTTATGCGATAAATCGGCGTCAATAAGCAGCCGGTAATCTCCTATCCTGAGCTTATAATAATCCTTTCCGCTATAATGCTCAAGATAATGGAAAGGATTCTCCTGCACTGCCTTGACCTTCTGGACGATGCGTATGGCTACATCCTTGGGTAGTTTCTGTAAGAACTTCTTGGTATGGGGGTGCCATTCTGCAGAATAGCTCATCGTAAGAACTCTTGTTCCATCTCTTTTTGGCTAAGGTATGCTGTCCGCGGAGACTTGCGGGCCTCGATGAGCTTTTTTTGCGTGTCTCCGCTAAGTTCAAAATCCTCAGCGATGGCATGCTTAATAAACTGGATATCCCTCTGGAGGTTATGCAGTTCATCATGGATTGTTCGTAGGGTTATTGGCGCCATAAGTTTTCACCTGCTCTATATGGGGGGTGTGGGTATTTATAATTTGCGATTTTATCCCACCTCTACCTTTATCATCCCTTCCTCTACCTTGACCGGGTATTTCCCCAGGCGGACATCGGGATTCTGCACCGATGCCCCGCTCATCACATCATACTGCAGCCGTGCCAGGGGCAGGTCACCACATTCTGGTCTAGCATCCCCTCGCCGAGCGGCCCGCCCATGTGCAGGCAGCTGTCATCAACGGCGAAGAAGCTTCCCTTGATGTTGAATATCGCGATGTTCTTGCCGCTGACAGAGATAGTCTTTCCCCTGCCATCTTTGATCTCAGATGTCTTTGCTACAGTCACATACATAGACTCTCACCCGGACAGGGCAGATGGGGTGGGTTATTAAAGTTTTGCCCTCTGCCCGGGGTTGGTGCGAAAGTCGGTGCGTATGCGTGTCTGCCCATGGTGACCGTTCCGCAGGAGGGTGCTCCCCGACCTGAGCGAAGCGAAGTGGAGGGGCGTGCTCAGGCTCCGCATACGCACGAATAAGAGTTTCGCACCAACCCACTCTGCTCAGGCCTGCGGCTGCTCCTCAGGGGCGGTCGACTGCTCTGCCCCGAAGCGTAGAGGTTGAGGAACGACTTGATGGTGGCATGCAGCTGGTTGACATCCTCTATCACATGCCCCTCGTACTTGTCCGTGTAGATCCGGTAGATGTATTTGTCAAATATCGTCCGGATGAAGAAGAAGAAGGGCTTGCTCTCCCAGCGGTTCTCATAGTCCGTGGACAGGTATCCGTCAAAGATCATCTGTACCTTGCCCTGGTTCATCCGCGCCTTGACGCCGTCGCGCTCGATCTCCACATCCTTCATGTCCGTCGCGTAGATCTTCAGGCGGATCTCTGCCTTGACATAGTCTGTATACTTCTTCCAGGGCTCGATGTCAATGTGCACATATTTCCCTTCGGGCATAATCTTCTCATGAGCGATCCGCTCCCGCTTGTCATATCCCTTCTCGCGGAGAAAGGTGTCAATCAGCTTGTACAGTTCCTCTAAGGAGAATATGCCCTCATAGGTGAGGCGGAGCTTGTCTACGATGATCTTCTTTTCCATAGCCCTTTCCGTGCAATAATGCTTTAAAAACCTATCTACCAGACGTCATGGTAGGGATTTGCCTTGTTCTCCATGTCGAGGTATTCCTTGATGGCTGCATGCAGCTTGAGCACGATATAATAAAGCTTATCCTCCCAGATCGTCTCCAGGTCTTTCCTGATGATGTGCCGCTCATAGAAGTCCCGGAGGTGCTTCAGGAACGTGCTGCTCTCCCACCGCTTCTGCCAGTCGGTCTCGACCTCGGTGGCGATCTCTATCTGGAGCCGTATCCGGGTGAGCTTCCGCTTCACCCCGTCCTTCACCACATCCACATCCTTCATCTCATAGAGCCAGTAATGCAGGTGTATCCAGTTCTTCAGGTAGTCCGTCTCCCGCAGCCAGGCGCTCCACTCGATCTCCTGCTCCCCTCCCGCAGGACTGGGCACCTTGCTCTTGACCTTCTTCTCCTCTACCTCATATCCCCGGTCCTTCAGCCATGCAGCAATCATGCGGAACAGTCCGTCCAGGTCACAGATGCCATGATATTTGATCAGCTCCTTGGGCAATGGGCGCATCGGCATGCCATGATACAGCCAAATATGCTATTTAAATATTGTGTTCTTACTGGATACTCAAAGAAAAGGTTGCTTCACCCGTTCATGGAGACCATCGCCGCACGCCGCCATGGCGCTGGACGCGGGTGGGGACGCGCCCTCGGGCTCCCGCGTAGGCAATTCCGCAGAATTGCCGTCCAGCCGCCATGATGGCGGCGTGCGGAATATCAAAA
>C687J35174_10006402_pt1 | contig 15353 bp, 18 predicted proteins | sample RifCSPhighO2_01_FD_35174 | JGI IMG/M metagenome (IMG submission 35174) | reverse complement strand
TGAAACTTGCCGAGCTTGGCCAAGTCCATCGCAACGAGCTCTCAGGCGTTCTTTCGGGCCTTTTCCGTCTCAGATACTTCACGCAGGACGATTCCCATATCTTCGTTCGCGAAGACCAATTGGAACGGGAGATAATGAACGTCGTCGGCATAATAGAATATTTCTACGGCGTGTTCGGTTTTGAGTATCACGTTGAGCTGTCCACAAGGCCGGACAATTCCATAGGCTCCAAGGAGATATGGGACAGGGCCGAGAAAGCATTGGAAGGCGCGCTCAAGGCGAAGAATATGAAGTACAAGGTGAACCCGAAAGACGGCGCGTTCTACGGCCCGAAGATAGACTTCCATATCAAGGATTCTCTTGGCAGGACATGGCAATGCGCCACGTGCCAGGTGGATTTCATGATGCCAGAGCGCTTTGACGTTAACTACATAGGCGAGGACAACAAGCCGCACCGTCCGGTGATAATCCACCGCGTCATCTACGGTGCGATTGAGCGGTTCATAGGCATACTTGTCGAGCATTACAAGGGAGCGTTCCCGCTTTGGCTCTCGCCTGTGCAGGTTCGCGTTCTTGCGTTGACGGACAATAACAACGCTGCCGTGGAAAAAGCGGTTAATATGCTAAAGGAGCATGGCATCAGAACGGATACCGACACGAGGCCGAGCACGGTGGAATACCGTGTAAGGGAGGCAGAGCTGCAGAAGATACCCTATATTATAGTTATCGGCGAAAAAGAAGAGCAGTCCGGCGCCCTTGCCGTGAGAACGCGAGGCGCCGGCAAAGTTCAGTTTGGCGTCAAGCCCGACGCTTTTGCGGCAAAGATAAAGGAAGAAATAATGAAGAAGGCATGACGGGCTTTTTTATATGGTGACGCTCCAAGATTAGTTATGGCGTTTGAACTCCTGCCCCAAGAATTCGTAAGCGCTCTGGGGTCCACGATCATCAGGCTTTCGGCAAGGCCGGAAACGTTCATACTTCTGATAGGGTTTGCGTTGAGCGCGGTTTCAGGCCTCGCCTATGAGGTTCTTCTNCACTCGTACATGCAGAGGATGAAGCAGAAGAAGCATTTCAACGAAATAGTCTCGCGCTATTTCATGATAGTGGTGCTTGTTCACGTTTTCACGTCCGCCTATTTTGTCATAAGAATGCTCCAGTCGCTTTCTCCTATAATGCCGGATTATCTGACCGCAGACATGCTAATGATAGCCGTTATGGTATTTGTCGTTATAACCGGCACGAATAATCTTGCGATAATCAAATCGTTTGCCGATAAAGGGTAAAAATATGGAACTGTTAAATTATGCTGTCGTGGTCTACGGGCTTCTTTCGGTGCTGCTGCTCTTCTTCTTCACNTACATGGAGGCATACAAGCACGCGAAAAATCTCACAGGAGTTTACAGGGAGTTCATGTTGTCGCTCCTTCACTCTGCGCTGTTCGTGGACATGGCCGGCATACTATACTACGGTTTGCGCATCTATCAGCTTAACGCGGGGTTCGATGGCCTGCTTGCCGCGGACATGGCAATGGCGCTGATTTCCACACTTCTGTTCGCCCTGACATACCCCTATTTCATAGACACAATAAAGAAGATGGAATATATTTACGGCTGAGCTTACACCAGCCCGGCAAGCGTTGTCTGCAGTTCTTTTTGTTTTGCCCCGCCGAACGACGATTTAAGTATGGAAAGGTCGCGCTCCTTCTTTTTCTTCACGCCTTGAAGATATTCAAGCTTGGATGTTTCCTTTGCTATCTCTTTCTCTATGCCGGCAATCTCGTTTTCAAGCCGCCGTATTTCCGCGCGCATCTCGTCTTCAAGGGACATACTATTATTGGTNTTACACGCTTTAAACCGTCGCGCACATAGAATCGGATTCTATAGCTTCAGGGGCCAAGATTTCCCAAACGGNAGTTCGGGACCGTGGAGCTTCGGCGCGACTTCATAGAATGTGAATGGGCATTGATAGTCNGTATCTATCACATAGAAAGGCAACAATTTTCCTGATATGATATTATACTCGGTGTAGGATTCTGTTATCCCGGAACGCGCAAGAGAGGGATGCATTTGCCGTCTGCCGCTTATTCCAACGTCAATATAGCGTTGCCTCTGAAGNCAACTTTGCAATATTCTTGCCGTGGTAAGTTGCTCCATTCCTGTGGTTTGCGGGGTAAGTCTATTCCCTATAAGAATGTCAAAATGATAAATTAGCGAGCCATCCGGACCAAAGTCATACGCGCTATAGGGATTGTAATTCAGAAAACAGTCGGGCGGCAACATAGATGCAAGTATACGTGATATGCCGTCGGCCGTTTCTTGCGTCAATGAATTAAGATTAGAAAGCATCGCATTTCCTGTAGCATCCAAAAGCTGGATTTCTGGTNCAGAAGGCCGGTGGCCAAGAAGGTTTCTACAAGCTTCTTCGCCAAGTTCGCTAAGTACGTTGAAATAATTGCCGAGTACAAGACGGGCAGATGCGTCATAATCTCTTGCAGATTTTCCGCCTTTCAAAGAATTTATCGACACTTTTTCAAACAGGCGAAGCTTCCTTTCAGTTTCTCCCAATTTCTGCCAGTAAGTTTGCTTGTTTTTTGCCATGATTTAGGGTTGTATCAAAAATATTTAACCATATAATATCCTTCTAGGGAGTAGCCGAACTTTCTATAATATTGGCGCGCCCCGACGCCGGATGTCACGGCAACCTTGGTTTTGCCCCGCTCTTTTGCTATTTTCTCGGCTCTCTCAAGCAGGCGCCTACCGTATCCCTTGTGCTGGTACGCGCCCTGTTCGTGCAGGGGGGCTTGCGTTCCGTAAACATGGACTTCCCTCACTTTTGCCGTGCCCGACTGGTCAATGCGCAGCCGCAGAAAGCCAATCAGGACGTCCTGCTTATCGTCTTCAAAGCTCAGGAAAATCTCTTGCCCGCCCCCGGCTTCGTATTCGTTTTCAAGAAGTTCTATATCTTTTGGGGTCTTGCCCGAAACCCCGACTTCCCTGCAGCGTATGCATCGGCAGTTGATGCCCCGCATGGCTGCAAGCTGGCGGAGGTTCGTGGTCTTCGCGCCTGCCTCGGCCTTGTGCTCGGAGATGTCGCGCATTATCCTCTTTATCCTGACGTAGGATGGCACGATCTTCTTCATTTCTATGAGCAATGAGATCATTTCTTCTTTTTGAAGTGGTGCATACTCGCCGGCCTTCCATTTTTTATGAAGCTCCGTGCCCGGTATGACAAGAGTCGGATATATCTTCAGTTCGTCCGGCCTGTAGTCGGGGTCAGAGAAAAGCAATGCAAATAATTCAAGTTCCTTCATGGCGTCCACTTTGCCGGTAAGGCCGGTGAGTCCCGGCATCNAGTGCGCCGTGATTTTCAGCCCTGCGTCGCGTAGGCGCCGAAACGCCTCCTTGTTCTTTTCGCAGCCGTGGCCGCGGTTCACCGCTTTCTGCAAATCTTCATCCGTCGTTTGGACGCCTATTTCCACACGCGTGGCGCCGTAGCGCAGCATTTCATCAACATAAGCGCCATTGCAGTAATCGGCGCGTGTCTCTATTGTAAGCCCTATGACGCGGTTGCCTGCGGTCTCGTTCAGGCCTTTGGCATCTTCAAGCGAGTGCGAATTTTTTTCGTTAAAAGCGTCAAAGGCGCGCTTTATGAACGCCTCGCGGTTCGCCTTGTCCCACGCCATGAAAGTGCCGCCCATTATTATCAGTTCGCACTTGTCCGTGGCGTGGCCTATGCCGTTAAGCTGCCTGAGCCGGTTGGAAACCTGTTTGAAAGCGTCGTAGCCGTTCCGCTTTGCTCTGAGTGTCGTGGGTTCAACGCCGGTGTAAGATTTGGGCGAATACTCGCCCTGCGGGCAGAATATGCACGAGAAAGGGCATGAATAGGAATTTTCCCCAAGCCACATTATCGCGATGTTCGCGACTCCGGAAAGGGTGCGCACGGGTTTCGTTTTCAGCAGCGCCACTGCGTCGGCGAAGCCGTTTTTCTGGGCGTATGCGACCAATTCTGCATTTTTCATTATGTTCGGCAGTTTATACTTGCCGGCCAGCGCGGTTTTTGCCTTCTCAAGCGCGGCATGCGTGGTTATTTTGCCGGATTTTATCGCTTCCAGAAGTTCGCGGTGCGCGGATTCTGCCATGCAAATATAACCGGCGGGAAGGCTTATAAGCTACCGCAAGCCTTATAAAATTTGGCGGGATTGAAAACCATGGGAATATCGCAGCTTGCTTCCGGGCTTTCTTTGGCAAGGTATACGATTGAGGATGAATTCCGTAGAGCTCCTAAAGATGCAGACGAAGATGCCAGATATATCGTGTCCACTCACGGATATACTTATGAAGGGCTTGGTTACGCCGGAACGGACAGTGGCAGGGACATGATTGTTTTTCTAAAAGGCGGCGTAGCTACGGGACAAAAAAGATTACGATGATGCTTTGCGGGAATGCAGACGTCTTGGATGTGAAANTCAGACAGGCCGGNGGATACCACAGTACCAAGGCCGCCGTTTTGACTTCGTGTTGGGGAAACCTTATTCGGAAGGGAATCTTCTGACCGTGGGAGAAGAGAATGGCATTGCTTATCCCATTATAATCGCATCATATGACAGAAACGGGAACATGGTTGCCGTGCCGTTCAATCTCCGCCCGGAAAATTACGATGCCGCAGAAAAGGTCGCGGAATCTCTGGGAATTGTGCCGGTATATAGACCGCTGGACGATGCGGGAAGTTCGCCAGTTGCTGGAACGAAAGTTCCGGATTTCATGAAAGAGTTCGGCAAATATTTCTAAAATTGAAGCGAAATAAAAATTTACTTGGCGGCCTTGGCGTTCTTCCAGAGCATGTTGAACATGGGTTCCATCAGGCTGGAAGTCACGTGGCCGCTCTGGGACCAGAAGGCCACGTCCTGCGTGGGATGCGTCTTCGCGTCGTCCGTGAGCCCCAATACAAATTCCTCGCCGTCCATTATGAATACCCTTCCGGCCATCTTTTCCGCGTTATCTGCGGCGTTGAGGGTCCTTATCTGGGCAAAGCCGGAAAGCGATTTCACAATCTCGGAGTGCTCGTCCTTGAGCGGCGCGAGTATCTGAACGGTAACGCCCCTCTCGGACATCTTCTTGATGTGCGAGGAGTGTTGCTCGGCTATTTCACTGAGCCCGGTTTCCGTGGTTATGAGCTTGACGTTCTTCCGCGCCTTCTTCATCATGGTGCCGAAATGCTGGAGCATTGCAGACCTGCCCTTTAGAGCGCCGGTCATCTCGTCCGTGTTCACGGTCTTTATGTTGTCCTTGTGGAGCTTCTCAAGCTCCCTGACGGACTCGCTCTTTGAAAGATTATCCATGCGGACTTCCGCTTCCTTGGCATCGTCCATTATTTTTGATTTTGCCCTTTCCAGCGCCTCTTTCGGCGGCAGGGAGACGTATTTCAGCGGCTTTCCCGGCTGGAGCATTATGAAGCCTTTGGCGCTGAGCGACTCAAGAACGTCGTAGCATCTGGATCTTGGAACCTTGGACATTTCTGCAAGTTCTCCGGCGGTCGCGCTGCCTCTTGAAAGCAACGCTACCCAAATGTTTCTTTCATACTTGTTCAGGCCCACTGATTTCAGGGCATCCATTGTTTTCTGCGACGCTACCATTACAGCACCTCATGTTTTATTATCTTTCATTGTTGTTTAGTAAAGCTTAAATATGTTACTTTTAAGGGAGAACAACACGGCTACTAAAACCATCCGCCTTTTTTCGCATCCTGCTCCTCCTTCTTGTATTGCTTGTGCAGTTCCTCCACGGCGTTTTTCACTTCGGCATAGCTCTTGTTGTTGTCGCCAACTCCGCAGGAGTTGCCAACGCCTATAATTATGAGTTTCTGCCCCCTCTTCGCCCTTTCCACCGATCTCTCCACGTAATTCTTTGCCTTGTCTACAGAATCAAATATGCTCTTCTTCATCGGGAGTATGGCTTCGTCCATGCCGACTTTTATCACGATGCTGTCTATGGGAATTTTTTTCGGCAGCAGCACGTTTTCTATCATCTCGCGCTGGCCGATGCCGCCCATGGCAAATCCTATTCCCTCGGCAACAGCGCCGGTTTTTTCCCCTTCAAGCTTCGCGCCTGCGTCAATCGTGATCACGCGCGATATCCGGTTCTTTTTCATTATTTTTTCCATGGCCTCGTCAATTCTTCCAAGGTGCGGCGCCGGTCCCGTTGCTTTGAGCACAAAGCATTTTCTGCCGTTGATTAGGGTTTCGCCCGCCACGACTTCCTCGGCTATTTTTCTGCCCTTCTTCATGTATGTGGAAGCCACAAGCGGGCCTATGGAATCGCCTATCGGCCAGCCGTTGACAAAAGCCTCGGTGCCCCGAAGCTCGGATTCCGCGATTTTTTCTATCATGGGAAGCTGCATCTGAAGTATCATCGCAATCTGGAGGTTCTTGAATTTCTTGGATATTTCCACGTAATGGCGCACGATCTTGGCCATCTGCCGCAGGCTTACCGCGGCCCGCAGGCCGTAATTGATTTGCTGCTTCTCCTGGTCGTTCTTGCCTTTGCCCACGCTTTCTGCGAACTGGCTGAAGCGCTCCTCCATGTTCCTAAGTGTCTGGTCTATTTTTCTGACAAGTCCGTACGGATCTATGGACGAAGGCTCAACTACGAAAAGTTCGGTGAACTCGTGTATGGTGTGCTTGGCCGCATGGCTGGTCTTCTTCACAACGAGCGAGTTTGCCTTGTCGGACATGTCCTCTATCTTCCTCGCGCTCTGGTCTATCTTGGATATGAGCTGCGAGAGCATCATGCGCGGGTAGACGTACATGAAGATGAAGAGCATGGCAAACCATGATATGATTCCCATCGGATCGGTAGCCTGCATGAACTGCATTTTTACACCAAAAGTCTTTTCTAAAACCTTTTAATTTGGTAGCTTAAATAATTAATTATGGACTGGAAGATAATCGCAACCCTTGCCATCGTCATGGCCATAGGGGTTGCCATTGTTTCGAGAACGCCGGAAGTTTCGCGTTTCCTTGAGGATATGTACAGCTACGTGAGTCCGTTGCCTAGCAACGTGACGTTCGCGCTGAACGCCGCATACAGCGGAAACGTGACGCTTGATGCCGTGAATTCCTCGGTGGAAATATTGCCTGCCAGCCTGTCGCTGGAAATAGCCGGCGGCGCTCTGGAGTCGCGCAGCCGCGTGACGCTCTCCGGTTTCCGCGGCACGGTCAACGTGCACGAGAATTCGGCCGAGATAGACGGGACTGCGGATGCCATTGACGCAGGAGGCGCAATTATCCGGTATTCTTCCGGGCCCGTGAAGGGAATTGCGGAATTTTCCGCGCTTTCCGTGGCTGGCGTGGCCATGCGCTCGCTTAGCGTTAACGTCTCATCCGGCACACTTGACGCAGACGGCAAGAACACGAGCCTGAACAGCGGCGTGATAGCCATACTTTCGCCTTCTGCCGATTACGCCTTCTCCGGCGGGACGATGTATGCGAAAGGCATTGCAAGGCGCATAGAAGTCCCGTCGTCGGGAATCATAATAGGATGATTGTTTACCCTGTAGAAATGACGGAAAAACATTATTCAGTATGCGAATCAGCGAGGCATCGTCATTTCTTTCCCGGAAGGAACAGTCCGCCTATCTTTCCGGCTATGCCAAGAACTCCGTACACCAGCTTCGCCACTATGTAGAGCAGGTAAAGCCCGATGCCCAGCGCCACGAAGAATATTATCGCATTCAGGTCTGTTGGCAGCGCAAAGCCGAACATGCCTGCAACGAACGGGAACGCCGCGGAAGCGACTGCCACGATGGCCATGCTTATGAGCGTCTTCACCGCGCGGTTTATCACATACAGGAACGCCGCGAAAACCGCGACCATCAGCAAAAGCTGCGCCGTGTTGAACGATCCGATCACGCTTTCAAAGACCATGATATTATTTTTACTATAGTGGATATAAAGATTCTGCGTAAACGTCGTTGAAAGATCACGCGTAAATCTCTATGACGTCGCCGTCGCTGAGGGCGTAGTCAAGGCCGACCTGCTTTAGCGTCCTGCCGCGTTGGATGCGGGCGAAGCGGAAGTTCTTTATGAAGTCCTTGTGGATGATCTTTGCAGCGTCCCTTACGGTCGCGCCCTTGAGAAGGGACATCGGGGTGTTGGTCTTCTTGGTGTATATTACAACCCTTCCCAAGGCTTTCCATATCCTTTCCTTTACGCTTCCCGGAGCTTCCGCCCGGGGGTCAGTTGTCAGGGCCTTTGTCCGTATGAACTTGTCTTCAAGCATTTCCCGGAGCATTTTTTCCTCTTTCGGGTTCTTTATCACGAGCACGATGAGCTCGGCGGTCCGCGCTATGCTCACGTATGCCGGCTCAAACGTTGAAGGTATCTCGATGATCTGCACCTTTACGCCCTTCCAGTCCATCATCCCGACTTCCGGCTTGACAGTGGTGTATTCGTAAGGCGCGATTTCGGGCTTCGCGTCCGTGATGGCCGCCAAAAGCTGCGATTTTCCGGAATTTGTGTAGCCAAGCAGGCACACTTGCGCGTCGCCCTCCTTCTGTATGCCAACCCGGGTCGCGCCCTTCTTTTCACCCTCTTTCTTCATCTTGGCAAGCCGCGACTTCAGCTGCGCGTGCGCGTTCTCGCTGCCGTGGTGCCGCGGCAGCAGCGATATCATCTCCTCCAGCGCCGCCATCTTCTCCTCGCGGCTCTTCGCCTGCGCGTACTTCATTTCGGCCTTGTAATATTCAGCTGGCGCGTTGACGGGCATGATTTATTATCGGAAGCAAGGGATAAATTCACGCGGGAGCTCAACAGGGCATCAAAAGATAAGCTTAAATACTTACTACTTATTAATAACAACTAATATGACAAACGGAGATGGGTCGCGAGGTTATAGGGGCACAAAAGCAGCTTTCATAGGCATTACAAACAATAACATAGGATTTGCATTGCAATGTTATGACGTTGGGCTACAACACATGGTGCCCGGTTTTAAGAACATATACGTGGACNCGCTGAGGGGGGTCGTGACAGCGGCTGTGCCCGAAATCAACGGGGTAACTTATAAATTTCTTGAAGAATTTGCTGCACAGGCGGATAACGTTGACTGGATGTCAAAAGACGCGCTGAATAAGCTATACATGGACGCCAAAAGACGGGTCGATTTCAACACGCCGTGATTTGGCAATTTCAGCGCGCAATTCCAAAACTATAAGCTCTTCCCATTCTATTTTCTTTTTCTTTATGACGGAAGGGATGTAGCCGCATCTTTCGCACATTGCAATGACTTCATGTTCGCCGCTAAGCGAAGAAATAATGAGCAGAATCCTGCCGCCTTTATTGAGATGCGCTTTCGCTTCTTTCAAGAACCGTTCTATGGCCTCCCGTCCTGTAGGGCCGCCGATAAGCTGGATTTTTGATTTTCCCAAATGCATATCCGTATCGTCCGATGGCAAATACGGCGGGTTGAAAGCTATCAGGTCAAACTCCCCGTTTATTGACGAAAACAAGTCCGATACCGCAGCTTTGACGGAAACGTCGTTTGCCGCGGCGTTGCTTTTCGCGGCTACAACAGCTTCTTCGTTTATGTCAGCCGCAGTCACTCTTGCGCCTTTTTCAGCCGCGATTACGGAAGAAAGCCCTGCGCCGCAGCCCATTTCGAGAAACTCATCGCCTTTATTTACCGTTTCCAAAACCGCTTCCGCAAGCAGGATCGAATCCTCATCGGGATAATAAACCGAATCCGGCACCTGTAAAGTCAGTCCATACCAGACAAATTTCATTATGATGGTTGGAAGGAAATGAATTTATGCAGATGCCGCCTGCTTGCGGCAAGAAGGAAAACCAAAGGCTCTGTTGAAATGCTCCAAGCCTCTGATAAAACTCGCGGATGAACGAAATTATTGAGGAATACAATCCCGCCAAAACCCGTAATGAATGCCATAGTTTACTAACTCCCTGCAGAGAAAACAGAAAGCAATATGGTAACCATAGGATTTCAATAGAGCAAAACCAAAGAATATAGACATTCTATTTTCACAACGCCGCCACGTTATCGTCATGTTCATCGCAGTGATGGCAGTTTACAGCGATACAAAAGATTATGCCCCGGGAGCGCCAAGATAGGCAAATATGGCACTGCCCATCAGNAGGAATGCCAAGACGGCGAATATGGCTATGGGAGCCGCTATTCCCGNAGCCGCCCTTCCCATGCTCATGTCTTGCAGCANGGAAACACCCTTCACCGTGAGATAAACCGAGTAAAGCGTTCCCAGAATGCCCGCATACGGTATCCAACCTATGAGATTTGACGCTGTAGAGCCGTAGACAAATGCTTTATACGTCTGGGTATAACCGTTCCTGCCTCCAAAGAGATAGGCAGATACGTGAAAGAGCGCCGCATAAATGAAAGGTGCGGTGACAGACAGAATCCACGTGAAAATGTATGCCAGAATCGGCAAGCTGCCTGCAAAAATCTGAAGCATGGGCGTGAAAGGGGCAGTACCTGCGGTGAGGCTCATTACTATTATATAGCCAATGAGATTGACAAGCGAGGTAACCGCAAGATATTTTACAGGCGCCCCGAATCCCTGCTCTTTCTCCACGGAAGCAAAGAACTCGTCCGGAGAAGCAAGAACGCTTTTGATTCGTTCAATCATTTTCGCATCTTTGTCCGAATAAGTCCATGCGCCCGTCAAACTGCAGGCACTCCTTTAGACGCGGCGCTTAAAATAGCAAATATGGCAACTCCGACGAGTGCAGCGACCAGAATAATGACGACAAGAAGGGGAATCAGTATAACGGCAGCCGCCCTTCCCATGCTCATGTTCTGCAGCACGGATAGACCCTTGATATTAAGATACAGGGAATATAATACCGCCACCATGGATACGAGAGGGACAAAGCCAAGCAGATAAACAGGAGTGGAGGCATATACGCCTGCCTTGAACGTCTGGGAATAGCCGTTCTTGCCTCCGGCAAGAATAACGAATATGTGGGTGCCAACAGCTGACACGAACTGCANAATTATGAACAGCACGGAAATAAATACCGAACCTATTACAATGCCCGTTATGTTAAAGCTTCCTGCAATCAATGAGAGAACTGCAGACGTCACGGCAAATGCGGCCAATGAAAGCAGTGCAGTGTATTTCACGGGTTCGGCATATCCCTGCTCCTTCTTCACGGAAGCGAAGAATTTGTCCGGCGTCATGAGGACGCTCTTGATTTTTTCAATCATTGCTGCCATTCTATTTGAATGTTTGGACATATATAAATACTTTTCTGTACTTCGAACGCTTAAATCGGTGGACTGCATATATAGTTATAATGGATGACATCAAGGCGCTTATCAGGCTCTATTCTTTGGCGAATGCTGTTGAACACGATGGGCAGGCATCTTCAAAAAGCGTCTTAGGCAAGCTCTTGGCAGAAAGGCCCGAGCTTCGGGCAAGCGTGCAGCAAATGAGCAGCATGATTGACGAGGAAGTGCGGAAGATAAACAAAATCCCATCGGAAAAGCAGAAGGAAGAGCTTGACCAGACGGATTACCAGAAGGAAGAGAGGAAAGAGGAGAAGAAGGAGTTGCCGGAGCTTGATGTAGGCAGGAGCGGCCTTGTGGTAAGGTTTGCCCCGAACCCCGACGGAGCGCTGCATCTCGGGAATGCAAGGCCGGCGATATTGTGCCATGAATATGCGAAGCGGTATAAGGGAAAATTCATACTTCGTTTTGACGATACTGACCCGAAAGTGAAGGTGCCGGAAAAACGCTACTACGAATGGATACGCGAGGACCTGAAGTGGCTCGGAATAGTGCCGGACAAGGAAGTGATATGCTCGTCAAGGCTCCCTATCTATTACAAGTATGCCGCAAAGCTCGTGGACATGGATGCCGCTTATGTGTGCACGTGCGGCGACGGCTGGAAAAAATTCCGCGATGCCGGCAAGGCATGCCCGTGCCGCGGCCTTGACAGGAAGGAAAACACAAAGAGATGGAAGATGATGCTCTCGGGCAAGTATAAGGAGAGCGAGGCTGTTTTCCGGATAAAAACCGAAATTGACGCCAAGAATCCGGCATCCCGCGACTGGCCGGCGATAAGAATAGTGGACGAGCCGAGGCATCCGATGAAGAAGGCGCATGTCTGGCCGCTCTACAACTTCGCCTCGGCAATAGACGACCATCTTCTTGAAGTGACGCACATATTCCGCGGCCAGGAACATTCAACGAACGAAGTCAAGCAACGCTATCTTTACGAGCACTTGGGCTGGAAATACCCGGAAACCGTGATACTGGGGCGCTTCTCGCTTTCGGACATGATGCTAAGCAAGAGCTCAATACGGGAAGGCATAGAGAAAGGCGACTTTCGCGAATGGGACGACCCGGGCCTTGGCACGCTCCGCGCCTTGCGCAGGCGCGGCTTTGTGCCTGAAGCGATACGCAGGATAGTCGTGGAAGTAGGCTCAAGGCCGAACGACATAACGATATCTTTCGAGAACCTTGCAGCTTACAACAGGAAGATAATAGATCCCAAGGCAAAGCGTTATTTCTTCGTTGCGGAGCCCAAGATGATAACCCTGAAGAACAGCAAGAAAAAAGTGGTTGAAGCGAAGACGCACCCTGCCGGCGAGGAGAGGAGGATCATCGCCGTTGGCGACAGGATTTACATAGAGAAAGACGACTACGAAAAGTACAAGGGGCTGGAAATAAGGCTGAAGGATTTCTGCAACGTGAAGCTGGGTGACACCGCCGAAGTCACAGGATATGAAATCAAGCCTACCCCAAAGATACACTGGGTGCCTGACAAGCATATTGTCGTGCGCGTCCTGATGCCCGGCGGCGAAACCCTTGCAGGAGTTGGGGAACCCAACATACTCAAGGCCAAGAAGGGCGAGGTCGTGCAGTTTGAGCGCTTCGGCTTCGTCCGCATAGAAGGCAAGGAAAAGAGCAGCGTCGGGTGCATTTTCTCGCACGTTTAATCGGCGTTTTTCCAATGCCATAATTTTTTTGGTACAGTGTGATATTCACATTCAGCCCGAAGCGCTGCTTGGAAGTTAACGATTTTGTTTTTTCCAGCCATCCATATAATTTGCCATCTTTCTGCCAATTTAGTTGAAATAAAAACACATTTAAGCGTTTCCGAAGTAAATTCAGTGAATGGGAAAAATAAGCGGCATGCTGACGTTCATGTACAAAACGTTCATGCCGTTGGCGATGCTGTTCTATCTTGCGCTGGTGCTGGTAACGCCGCTTAACTTCGAGCCCCTATGGTTCGTGGTGGCGTTCTTCATAGACATATTCAACGAGATCAGGGAATGAATTTCTCTGAGGGTTATCAGCCCTTCGCGAATGAGCTTGCCGCTCGCAACGTCGTATATCGTTGACGGCCTCCTTCTTGGNAGGTTTCCTGCGTCAATTATTGCATCCACTTTTCCGTCAAAGGCTTTCATGANGTCGCTTATGATGTAAAGCGGCTCATTGCCGGACACGTTCGCCGANGTCGCNGTGACCGGCCTTTTCAGCGCCGCCGAGAGCTTGCGCGCAAAGCCGTGATTAGGAACGCGGAATGCTATTGTATCGCCCTGCTTTGCAGGGACCACGAGCGTGAGCGGCCCGGGCATGAACTGCTTTGCAAGCATCTGCGTTTCCCTACTTATCGTAGCGTATCTTCTTATCATGGCAAGTCCCGAAACTACGACAGAAAGCGGCTTGCCGCGGTCGCGCTCCTTGGCATCATATATTTTCTCCTTTGCCTCGGCGTTTGAAAAATCCGCGCCTATGCCGTAACTCGTCTCGGTCGGGTATATTATTATGCCGCCTTGCTTCAGTATGGCAGCAGCCTCTTTTATTGAGGATTTTTCATTGGCGTTCAATATTATTGTTTTCATATGTACCCTGTCTTTGCAAGCGCTTCTATCATGGATTCCCATGAAGCGGCGTTTCGCGGAATAACAAAATCTTCTCCGGTTATCAGCCGATAACCCAGCGCATACGCCCTCGCGGTGCCTGCGATAAGCTCATCGGATAGTTCAGGCGGCGGACCGTTTCCTTCCCAATCGGTTTCCGAACGTAGGCGTTCCCTCAGAAATTGCTTGTCCCGCCAGAACGGATACCAATATTCCGGAGGGGCGTTGCTCTCAAGCAATTCGTGATAATCGCGCTCGCCCATCATTCGTACGGAGTCCGGCGTGAGGACTTCGTCTATGAGAGTCAGATTTCCGCCGTTATCTACGCCTATCTCCATCTTCCCGTCCGCAAGAACGCCTCCGTGGCTCTCAATTATGCCAGAGCAGTCTTTGAATGCTTCGGAACAGAGTTCATATGCAGCGACGGCATTGGGACGGCCTCCCATCAGGCGCTCAAATTCTTCAGCCGTTTCTATGGTTATGTCATGCCCGTTTCTGGCTTTTGTCGTGGGAGTAAATATCGGCTCCTGCAGGAGTTCATTCTCCCGTATGCCGTCGGCAAGNACATAGCCGAGAAAGTCTCTTTTACCGTTTTTATACTGCCTCCATGCGCTGCCGGTAAGTCCGTTTCTCATTATGAATTCTACAAGATATGGCTCGCATTTTTTCACGATAATAATGCGCGGATGCGGCTGCGAAATAAAATGCGTGGGGTAGTTTTCCAATTGCCGGAATGCGTACGCCGTACATCCCGTGAGCATGGGGCCTTTTTCAGGAATCTCTGGTGAGAGGATAGAGTCATACGCGGAAATCCTGTCCGTGGCAACCAATGCGAGCGTTTCACCGAGGTCGTATATATCGCGGGTCTTCCCGCGGCGTACGCCGGGCATAAGATTTGTTTCTCTGACGGTAGGCAGGCTCGGAACCTTATCATAAGGCAAGGAAAGCAATGTTGTCATGCTATCAATATGCAACGGAAGTTAAAAATGCAATACGGTGGCTATACGATCTGATGCTGGTTTAAGCATGCGGGCACAATATTGTAAATATGGCAGCGTATGGTTCTTGTCGTTCCATAAGCATAGGCGTAGTGGGCGGCGGGCAGTTGGGCGCTATGCTCGCTCAGGAATCAAGAAAAGCAGGTATGCCCTTAGACTTTGTTTTTCTTGACCCCGTACCCGGCTGCCCTGCAAGTGGATACGGCAGGCAGATAGTAGCGGGTCTCTATGACGTGCGGGCCATAGAGGAACTGGGAAGGCAATGCGGTATCCTTACATGCGAGATAGAGCACGTCTCGGCGGAAGGGCTGAGAGCGGCGGAAAGGAACGGAATCCCGGTCTACCCTTCTGCGGAGACGCTGAAAATAATACAGGATAAGGGCAGGCAATACGAATTACTAAAAAGCAGCGGCCTTCCGGTGCCGGACTTTCGGCTTCCGGAAAAGGAGGAAGACCTT
>C687J35174_10006400_pt1 | contig 15359 bp, 22 predicted proteins | sample RifCSPhighO2_01_FD_35174 | JGI IMG/M metagenome (IMG submission 35174) | reverse complement strand
CCGATTATGCAAACTTTTTTATTTGCCTGCCAGCCAAGACTTAAATATCTAACACTTTTCCTTTCGTATAACGCCAAGCATTATACAAACTTTTACCAAGAAAAGCCAGAAAAGTTAATATTTTAACTAAATAAAAAAGACATTCGCCATGCAAAGTCCCATTCTCGCATAACCTCAATTATGCGGTTCCTATCTCCAAATCCATCAAAGAATTTCTCAATACTCTCCCAACTTTTTTCTTGCAAATAAAAAAGTCTTTCGCTTCGCTCAAGCCCTCACTTCGTTCGGGTCGCATAACACTGATTATGTCTAATTCAGAATTCGGGCTAAAAGATAGAAACCGAAAGATTTATTCTCTATTCAGTTTTATAGAATTGAATTGCAACCCACACATACCCTTGGTCTTTGCCTGCCGCTTTGCCGAGGCTAGTTACATAAGCATTTGCTTCAAATGGTAACATTTCCCCTGCTTTTTCTTGATTAGCTGCTTGATTCAACCGTCTAAGATATTCTTCATCCATACTATCTGGACCATTTATTCCGCTTGCGTCAAAGCCGATTAATTTAGGTCGAACAGATAATGGTTCAGCATTTACTATTTTTTTTGATTCAGCATCTACCAATCTGCCTTCCAAATCAAAATCTAAACGTTTCATAGCATAAGTTAATAATAGTATATTTATAAATCTTTCGGTTAATTTACCACTTCAGAGTTAATATTGATAACGCCCGAATTCTGAACTCAAAATCCTTCGAATTTTGCCACGCTGCGCTCTCCTCCTTTCAGTCGTCGGAAGACATAACAGGAATTAAATGGAATATTACTCGGAGCACCACCCAGGGGGGAAGATAATAATATCTTCATCTAAAAAAATCAAAAAGTTTGTTTAGATTTGGTGCTCCTGCGTCATACTCAAAAATTATATTGTTTCGTGGCGGTTTTCATTGCATTCAAACCTACTCAACATATATTTTTTGGTTTTTCTCTGCACTCAAAAAACCCATTTAACAGCAATTATGTCCAGTATTACTCGGGTACGATTTTAAGATCGCTTCCTAAACCATGCTTGTAAGAAAGTCGTGTTTTTTAGTCGTACCTTTTCATTTTCAATCAGAACAAAATAATCTTCAAACAATTTCTTAAGCTCTTCTTCTCTCCAAAACGCAAAAAATCTGCTTGTATTTCCAGATTTATCTTCAACCAAACCTTCTCCTTCTCCTTCTTTAACACAAACATAAAGAATTCCATTGTCTTTAAGAATGAGATTTAGTTTTTTAATGACTTTAGGTAATTTTGATTTTGGGATATGTAATAAAGACGTTACCGCCCATACTCCATCAAAAGAGTTATCTTTGAAATCTAACCTTTCAATGTCCATCACAAAAGCATTAAGCCCTTTTTCTTTGCATAGCTTAATCATCTCTTCAGATAAATCAATGGCAGTAACATCTAAACCTCTTTCCTTAAAATAAAGTGAGTGATCTCCAGAACCGCATCCCAAATCTAGTATCTTTTTACCATTCAGCAAATCGATAAATCTTTGAAATTCATATCTCCTTATCAAATCCATTAATTTTTTGAATTTTTCAGAAAATTCTTTTGTGTTTTGGTTGTATGATTCAATTGTTTTCTTTTTGCAATCCATATGCCTTATATCGCCCCTCTGAACATTATAAATATTACTAAAGTCGTGCCCTGCGTCATACTCGTCTCCGCTCAAGTTTTACCTCACATTCTGTTAGATAGCTTAACAGCGATTAAAAACAAGGAGGACTAGCGCATTTAATCCGTCTTAGTACAGGGCAAATAAGCTGAAAGAAAACTTAAATACTTGAAAAATTCTTTGAAATGCATGCTTGAAATTCAGGGCGATTATTTAGAAGGCGGCGGTGCGATAATGCGTTTAGCTTTGGCCTTGTCGATTCTAGCTAAAAAACCATTTGCAATAACAAACATCAGGAAAGGAAGAAAAGAGCCAGGCTTAAAAGAGCAGCACCTTCAGACAGTTCGGGCAGCAGCAAAGCTGTGCAATGCAAGAATTGAAGGGGATGAATTGCACTCCACGCAGCTCTCATTTTCTCCAAGAAAAATAACGAATACAAATTTAGAAGTTAATATTTCAACAGCAGGCTCGACAGCCCTTGTTTTGCAATCATTGCTAATCATAGGAACAAAATATAATCTTAATATCCACATTTTAGGAGGGGGAACTTTTAATCTTCATGCTCCCAGTTTAATTTACATGCAGAAAACGCTTCTTCCAGTATTGGAAAGGATGAATTACAAACCCTCTATAGAAGTGGTCAATAATGGCTTTTATCCAAAAGGCGGTGCCGAGTTAAAAATTAAAACAAGGAAAACAAATTTAGAGCCGTTGGAATTAAAAGAGAGGGGGAAGTTAAATTCAGTTTCATGCTATTCCTTCGCATCAACGCATTTGAAAGAAAGAAAAGTGGCAGAAAGGCAATCTGAAACTGCAAGAAAATTGCTTGAAGAGTACGAGATAAATATATGCAATAAATATGTTCAATCTCCCTGCCCTGGATCAGGTATACTTCTGGCTGCAGGCTTTGAAAACACATTTCTGGGATTCGATGTCCCGGGAGAAAAACAAAAAACAGCAGAAATGGTTGGGGAGGAAGCGGCACTGGGGTTTAAAACTCAAATAGATTCTGGAGCAACAGTGGACGAATTCATGGCAGATCAGATACTTCCTTATCTAGCCCTTGCAAAAGGAAAATCGCAAATAAAAATCCCTCACTTGACTAGGCATGCGGAAACAAACATCTGGCTGATCAAACAGTTTTTAAATGTTGATTTTCAAGTAAAGGATAGGATAATTTATGTAAATCCAAAATAAATTAAAAATAATTTAAATAATGAAACAAAGATGAAGAAGTCAACTATGGCAATAACTGCATTGGTAATTATAGTTATAGCGGTATTCTTCTTCACGAGGACAAAAGAAGCAGAAGCAGGAATGTATGATGAATTTGCAAAATGCATAACCGGGCAAGGAGCAATTTTCTACGGCTCGTTCCAATGCATTCACTGCGCAACTCAAAAAAGTCTTTTTGGGAATTCAATGCAGTATATAAGTTATGTCGAATGCGGGCCTTTAGGCGGACATCAAATACTTATCTGCCAGCAGGCGGGAATTACAGGTTATCCATCATGGATAATTGGAAATAAAAAATATGAAGGGGTGCAGCAATTAGATAAGTTAGCTGGTTTAACAGGGTGCCAATTACCTCAATAGTTCCGGAAGTTTTAGTGTTTTTAACATTAATAAGTGATATTTTTATAGGATTTCTGGGAATAAATTTAATAATGAAACTAGAAATAGTTGAAGACCTTAAAAATTTCTTAAAGAGAAACCCTCTATTGCTGGCTCTTATTGTTTCTTTGGTTGCAACTTCAGGAAGTTTATTTTATTCTGAAATCCTTGGATATACGCCATGCAAGCTCTGCTGGTTCCAGAGGATCTTCATGTATCCATTGCCGATAATTTTCGGTGTGGCATTAAAGAATAAAGATTTTAAAATTAAGAGATATGCAATCTCGCTGGCAATAATTGGAGCCTTGATAGCAGCATATCATTATTCAATCCAAGTATTCCAGTTCACAACAGCGTGCGGCGCAAATTCAGAAGTCCCTTGCAACATTGTATACTCTTTCGAGCTGGGTTATATTACAATTCCGATGATGGCGCTGACTGCTTTCATTTTAATTATTATTTTAATGCACAAGAAATATTAAATACTTCCCCCCTATCTTTAAATTATGTTATTTATTGGTATAGATTTAGCCTGGTCAGAAAATAATAAATCAGGAATAGCAATTTTGGAAGGGGATAAAAAACAAGCAAAATTGATTTCAGTTTCTTTAGCCTTAAAAGATTCCGAAATAATTGAGTTCATAGAAAAATACGCAAAAAATAACAATACTTTAATTTCAATAGATGCTCCCTTGATAGTTCCCAATGAAGAGGGAAGAAGATTAGCAGAGGCTTTAGTTGGGAATTTATTCAGAAAATTCAACGCAGGAGCTCACCCTTCAAACAGAAAACGCTTGAGTTCATTTACAGGAAGTATAAGAGGAGAAGAAATATCAAAATTATTAGAAAAATTAAATTTTGAACATTCTCCTTATATAGAAAAACAAGAGCAATCAAGAAAATTCTTTGAAGTTTATCCTCATCCATCCATGGTTGTTTTATTTAATCTTTCAACTGTAATCCCGTACAAATCAAAACCCAAAAGGACTTACACTTCAAGATACAAAGCATTCCGGCAGTATCAAAACTATTTGAAGAATCTGAATATTAAAAATTCTTCTGAAGTTATCTTGCAAGATATAACAGAATTAAAAGCTCAAAAGCTAAAAGATTATGAAGATAAATTAGATGCAATTTTTTGCGCTTACCTATCCTATTATACTTGGCTCAATCCAGAGAAGTGCAAAGTTCTTGGAAATATGAAAGAGGGGTATATTCTAACTCCTATTTTTGATTCCATGAAACTCTCACAAAGTTCACTTTTCAATAGTAAAATTTAAATACAATTTTTTATGCCTAAAAATATTATGAGATATATCGATTTTGTCGAGTTTTATAATACTGCATCTAGTGAATTGGATGAGGCTGAAAGGATGGAAGGATTCCTGGTTGAAATGCGTCAAGAGATTCCTATTACAAGAGGAGAATATGTGCAAAGCTCAATAAATCATCTGAGGGAGGCTATGGAAAACTTGGATTCCATAAGGCCTCAGCTGACAAAAAATATAGACGGGCTAGAAGCAAGATACCAAAAACTGATTGAGAGGGATAGAGAATTATACAAAAAACTGATAAGGGGGTTTAGAATTAATTTAGATGTTGCAATTTCTTTGCTTGAGACTGCAAGACGACAATATTTCTTTTTCAGAGGAAAAACAGAAGAGGGGTATCCTCATGAACAATTAATCTGTGATCTTTTGTTTCGTATGGAACATACTGCTGGAAGATTGCAATGCACTGAAGCATTCGCTAAACTAAGGCTTAATATAGGTCTTATTAAAGATGATTTGGAGCAAGTTTTGCAGAGGGATAAAAAATTTAGCGAAGTAACTGGCTTGAATTAAAAGAGTAGATATAAATTAATTTACTTGAAAACTTCTCCAGTCTCCATGCTCCAAAAAAGTAAATCAAGATGATCCATTGGGATTCTGACTTTCCTCGAAAACTCTTTAAATTTATCTTCAATCTCAAAATATTTCTTTTTTGTCAACGTCTTGGGTAATTCATCAATAGCATTTACTTTAACTAAATTTTTCAAAATATGCCTATCAAGTATTGCAAGATTTTCATGGCCAGTATTCCTTAAGTAATGAGCAGCTTCTTTTAATCCGAGACCCTTAACATTCTCAACAAGGAATTCTCTTTTTTCTTTATTGTCTTTTATTTTTTCCAGCTCATTTTTTAATTCAGGATATTTTTCTCTCATTTCAAGCAGATATTTTCCTTTATGATTATGAAATCTTATTTTTTGTTTTAAAACCAAAGTAGGATCAAATCCAGTCTCAAAGAAATTATTTTTAATCATCTCTTTAATGCAATCATCAGCATTCTTAGCCTTAGATTGAGGAGTCAATAAACAAAAACATAACTCATAGAATAAATCTTTTTCCTTTAATTTTTTAAAGTAATTTAGCCTTTCTATAATCTCCTCTTTTCTTTTGGAGTATTCTTCCTTTAAATCCATATCTTCTTATTATCCATTATCATCAATAATCTCTTTCTCATTATCTAATAGGATATTTTTTTGGTCTTTTTTATCCCTAAACCCCCTTGGAACATAGATTTTTTCTCTAGTCATTGGATTCTCTCCAGTATAATACATTGCAGTAGAAACAGTTCCAGGAGTAGGAGTAAATACTTGTGTTAAATTTACATAAATTTCATTTTCCTCACAGAATTTTTTGGTTTTTTCCATACTTTTCTTAGTACTACCCGGATGAGCTGCAACAAAATAAGGGACTAAATTTTTATTTGTACCTTGTTCTTTATTAATTTTTTTAAATTCTTCTAAAAATTCCTTAAAGGTAGAAGCAGTTGATTTATTCATATGTTTTAAAACAGCATCATCTAAATTTTCAGGGGCAATTTTTAATCTTGAAATAAATTCCATTATTTTTCTAAAAAGTTTTTTCTGATCTAAAATAATGTCATGTCTTATAGCACTTCTTAATTCCAAAGAGGTCTGATATTTTTTATTTAATTTCTCAACTTCGATTAATAACGGGTACAAATCATCGCTTAAAACTCTAAAATCGCACCCCACACAATTTTGATTACAATACTCTTTTTTATCATAAACAATAACTTCTTCATTAATTATTTGAGAGTAAATTTTACTTTCATGTTTATACAAAGCACACTTAGATCCGTACATATTTAATGTTGGCAGAGTAAGATCATTGATATGTTTAACACCGGAAGAATAAAGCAACTCAATTTCTTTCACAATACTTTCTTTACTCCTTTTAGCTACATCTTTTCCTTGAACTAAAGGAATAATACAAAAATAACAGGATCCCCAGCACCCTCTGCCAATTATAACGGAATTATTCAATCTTTCTAACATTTTACTATCAGAACCAAAATTCTTTGAATCAGGGTGTAATCTTCTTGTAAATTTGCTTTTGTAAATAAAATCAATCTCTTTCTCAGTTAAAGTATGACAAGGCCTATTATGTTGGATATAACCTTCTCCACATTTTTCTATAAAATTCCCGTCAGGTAAAAGATAAGTAATTCTAGTAAGCAAATTAAATTTACTTTTATCTTCAATACAATCTTCATAAGAAGATAAAACTCTTATTTTCTGACTAACTTCATCTTTTTTTACTCTAAAAGCGATTCCTTCTATTGATCCCAGGTCAAGATTGGATTTAATTTTTTCAAATTTATCGATTTTAATTCTCTTCATTCTTTCCAAAATTTCAAGTATTGATCTTTCAGCGCTTGCAAACAATAACAAATCAGCTTTAGTATCATTCAAAATTCCTCTTCTTAATTTATTTTCTTTATAATCAAAATGAGTAAATCTCCTTATTGTAGCTTCCACTCCTCCAAGGACAGTAATCACATCTTTGAAATTTTCCTTTAATTTCTGAGTATAAATCATTAAGGCTCTTTCAAGAACATGAACCATCTCTCTTTTCCTTAGCATAGGTGTATAATTTGCTAACATAGAATCTAATAATCCAGAGGTAATACAGAAGAAATATTTAGGCCTACCACATTTCAAATAGTCTTTATCTTTTTCAGGTTGAGAGATTATCCCTACTTTATAGCCTTTTTTATCCAATAATCTGGCAATTATTACCATTCCACTTAAAGGATGGTCATAATATGGATCTCCTGTAACAAAAACAACATCAAACTCTTCGAAGTTACCATAGTACTTTTTTCCTTCTTCTAATGAAGTTGGTAAAAATTTGAGGTTCATACAACTTTCTTAAAAATATAGATTTTAAATGTATCTTTTGAATAGAACTTTTTTGGAACCTTGTAAATTATATAAAGTAATTCATCTTTTCTTCTCAACACCAACTTGATTGCAATAATTAATTATCGGACATTTGCTGCACCAGGGGCTTACCGGCCTGCAGATATTCTGTCCGAAAGCAACAAACAGGTAATTGATTCTTTCCCAATATTTTTTAGGTAGCTTTCTTCTCAAAACCATTTCAGTTTCAAGAGGTGTTTTTGTTTTAATATAGCCAAGTCTGTTAAATATCCTCTGGCAATGGACGTCAATAGCCATCGCTGGTTTTTTAAAGCCGACAACCCTGACTAAGTTAGCTGTTTTCCTTCCAACTCCAGGAAGTTTAAGCAGGTCGTCAATATCACTTGGGATTTTTCCATCGAATTCCTCTTTCAAAACAGTCGGCAGTTCTTTCAGGTATCCAGCTTTAGTCTTGTAAAAACCCACGGGGTAAATTAATTTTTCAATCTCTTTTTTGGAAAGTCTTTTCAAGCCTTCAGCGTCTTTAACTTTGGAAAATAATCTTTCGCAGACCTTTATAGTGGTTTCATCCTTAGTCCTGGCAGATAATATTGTAGCAACCAAGACATTAAAGTGGCTTTGGGTTTTAATCTTAATCAAGTCGACAACAGGGACTTTGTAACTCTTAACTACTTTCTTTAAAATTTCATATATGTTGCCAATATCTACATCTTTTTTCATATCTCAAATTAAAGTATGGTTATAAATTTATAAAGTGTTTGAATAATTGGATTCAAAAAAGTGCATAGGTTAAAAAGTAAAGTTTTTAAATGGATAATTCTTGTTTAGCCGGATACATAATAGAAATCTTAAAACCTTTTCTTTATGTCGAATAGGAGGAAAAAATAAATGGCAGATTTTCACAGAAGCGGCTTCAAAAGAGACTTTGGACCGAGAGAGTTCGGGCCAAGAGAGATGCATAAGGCAACTTGCTCTGAATGCGGGCAGGAATGCGAAGTTCCTTTCAAACCTACAGAGGGGAAGCCAGTCTACTGCAAGGAATGTTACAGTAAAAGAAGAAAGTTCTGATTCTTTTATAATATCCCAACAAGGATTTGAGCGGTAAATGCTTAAGGATAATAAATAAAAAGCTGGAGGCATAGTTATAGTTGGATTCATCCACCATTTTGCGCTTTCTATTCTTAATAATCTGCGAAGAAGACAATAGTTTAGGGGTGCCCGCTTAAATTTATTATGAAGTCATTTTTAAGTTATAACCTCATACAAAAAAGTATTTAAGCAAGAAATCCCGAGATAAGGCCATGCCAATTACTCAATTAATTACTGCACCAATGATGGATGTAGGGTTGCTAATTGTGCGCTTTTTTCTAGGGACGTTCTTTATAGCGCATGGTTATAATAAATTAAAAGATAAGGAAGCTATGGTTAAGTGGCTTAATTTGATAGGATATAAGCCGGGGATTTTCTGGGCATGGGTTTTGATCATCACAGAATTCTTTGGCGGCCTGTTTGTCCTTTTCGGCTTGGGAACAAGGCTTTTCGCTTCTATGATGACTGTTGTTATGGTCATGGGCATTTATCATAGAAGAACTGTGAAGAGGTTAAACTTTGTAGAAGGTTGGGAGTTAAACTATATGACCTTAGCCTCGACAATACTGCTTATCATAGTCGGCGCAGGAATGATCTCATTGGATTTCTATTTAGGGATTACTTAAAGCTCAAGAAAGATTATTCCAGCAACAACAAGATCGTCATAATCCCAATTCCAAGAATGATTGCAAAAAGTTGCAGTAGGGAATTTTTAGTTGTAAATTGGTATTTATGCAGCTCTGGAATTAAATCAGCGCCTGCAATGTAAATAAAGTTGCCGGCGGCAAAAGGAACTAAAAACATTAATGAGGTTTCAACCCTTGCAACTAAGATTAAAGATACAAAAGCGCCAAAAATAGCGCTCAGCGCAGTAATAAAATTCAAAAATAAAGCCCTGCTTTTGCTAAAGCCGCCATGAAGTAAGATGCCAAAGTCTCCAATCTCCTGGGGGATTTCATGCAATACAACAGCAATTGTAGTCGCAACACCAACAGGGATAGAAGCCAGATAGCTAGCGCCTATGATAAGGCCGTCTAAAAAATTGTGTAGAAGGTCCCCGATTAAGTTCATGATTGCAAATGGATGCGGATGCTCTTTGCTGGTTGGATGGTGGCAGTGCCTCCAGTTTATTATTTTTTCTACAATGAAGGAGAATAAAATCCCCGATAATATATAGACAGAAATGCCCAGCCCAAATCCAGATTTCTCGACGATTTTAGGCAACAGATGAATAAAAACATCCCCGAGCAGGGCGCCAGCAGAAAAGCTCACTAAATAAATAAGGCATTTTTTAAGTGTAGCAGATTTCAAAGACAAGGTCAGCACGCCAACAAGAGAAATCAAGCTTACAATTAAGACGCTAATAAAGGTATAACCGATGTAATTTATCATTATAATATTGGGATTTAACTAATATATAATTGTTTTTGCTTTATTTTGCTTTAATAAAAAGGTTTAAAAGTTTCTAATACTTCTCTTTTTTATGATAGAGCTCTTAATGGCTGCAGCTTTGGCTTCTGGAGGGTGCTTAGAAGACAGCGTGAATATCGACAGCGCAGACATTATTAGAATGAGTCAGCATACTATTGCAATGGTTGATTTGACAGGGGACGGCAGAAAAGAGTTCTTAGCCTATTACCTTTCTTTTGTAGACAGCAGCTCATGCATCGTATTCTCCACAGGAGACACATTAACAAAATTGTTTGAAAATAGGTTCTCTGTTGATAGGGGTGATTGGGGGCTTTACATTGGAGACTATAATCGTGACTGCATTCTTGATTTTACTGTAAGCTTGCCTAACACAGGTATTTTTTCTTATGCGGCGTGGGATGAAAAGGAAGAAAGATTTCATCTCATTGCAGACACCACTTATGCTTTGCCTGATGGGGAATAATCAGCAAGGTTGTTAAGGTTGTTAAGGTTGTTAAGATAATATATGGCATTTACATATGGCATTTACTTTACAGCTTATTAAAAAACTAAATTTATATACCCTTAAGCTATCCTCTCTGAATATGAAAGAGGACATCATTCTAAAATACACGCTGCAAAATGCAGTAAAGTTTAAAGGAAAAGCAAATCCAGGGGCTGTTTTAGGAAAAATCTTGCAAGAAAATCCAAAACTAAAAGCGAAGATAAGGGAATTAACAAAAAAAATCAGCGAAGTAGTAAGCAAAGTCAATCAATTATCTGTTCCAGAGCAGGAAACCCAGCTGCTGGCATTCACTTTTAAAAAACAAAGAAAAAAAGAAAGGGATCTTTTCAGCATTTTGAGAATCAAGGGGAAGGTAAGGACAGCATTCCCTCCAGGCCCTGAAAAATATCCTCACTTGGGCCATGCAAAAGCATTGGTTTTAAATTATGAATTGGCAAAAAGGCATAAAGGGGGATTTTATCTGCGCTTCGAGGATACTAATCCTGGACTAGTAAAGAAAGAATACTATGAAATCATGCTCGATAACTTCTCTTGGCTCGGGGTAAAATGGGATAAGCTGCAATATGCATCAGACAACATGGAGCTATTCTACAGCTATGCCAAGAAGCTGCTGGAAAAAGAAAAGGCTTATGTCTGCCATTGCAGCAAAGAATCAATAAGTGATAGCCGGCTAAAAAGTATCGAGTGTGAATGCAGAAAGGATAATATTTCATGGAGTGATTTCCTTAAAAAGAAAAAAGGGATTTTAAGGTTGAAAGGGGATATGGGGCATAAGAATACGACGATGCGAGATCCCACTTTATTCAGGTTTGTAAACACCAAGCATGCGAGGCAAGGATCAAGGTATAGTCTCTGGCCCAATTATGATTTTCAGAATGCAGTTATGGACGGGCATTTTAAGATAACGCACAGGTTAAGGAGCAAGGAATTTGAATTAAGGGCCGAGCTGCAGCAGTACCTCCAGAAGTTATTGAATCTGCATCAGACAAAAACATACGAGTTTGGCAGGTTAAATTTGGAAGGCGTTGAAAGCTCAGGCAGGATTATCCGGGAGAAAATAAATAATAAAGAGCTGCTGGGCTGGGACGATCCCAGGTTGACGACAATAGTAGCGCTAAGAAGGCGCGGTTTTCTTGCGCAGGCGATTTATGATTTTGTTTTGTCGACGGGGATTTCAAAAGCAGAATCAACTCTTGCTTGGGACGATTTAATCGCAAAAAACAAAAAAATCCTGGATCCAATAGCCCACCGTTATTTCTTCGTCGAGAATCCCAAAAAAATAAAGATTAAAAATGCCCCTCATGTGAAAGCAAGTGCCCCGTTGCACCCGGATCATCCGGAGAAAGGGTTCAGGGTGTTTAATACCGCAGATGAATTCTATATCCAGGACGATCTGGAAAAAGACAGCATATATAGGTTCATGCATCTTTTTAATTTTAAAAAATTGGAATTTGTTTCTGAAGAATTGGACCCTAGGCTAGATGCAAAAATGATACACTGGCTTCCTGCTGCTAAAGATCTTGTAAACGTAGAGGTTGTGATGCCAGATGCTTCTGTTAAAAAAGGATTGGGAGAGCCTCTGTTGAGGGAAGTTAAAGTTGGAGATGTTGTTCAAGGGGAAAGATTTGGTTTTATGAAATTGGATAAAAAAGAGAAAGATAAATTAAAGTTTTACTTTACACATCGATGAATTTTATGATTAAAGCTTTCCCTGCAATGCTAATATAATAATAATTACTATAATTAGAACAACAATGAGTGTTATTGGATCTATAACGCCCCTCTTACTTTTAAAAAAATTAATAGCCTCCACCCATCCCTTTATCATTGAAATCTCATTCTCTTGTTTATCCATCCTATTATTTAATATAGCCTCTCTAATATTTAATCTTTTCTCCATAAGTTTGATCCTAAAAATAGCTTTATCTTCCACATATAACTTAAAGTAGGTTCCAAGTGTTATAATCCCCAAAGTAAGGAGTACAATTTTATTGCTCTGGAAAAATGGTTTTTCTAAAAAAGATAAAGCAGTTATAATGCTGCCAAATATCCCTAAAACATCTAAAATAAGATCTTTCTTCATAAAATAATTGCAAAGATAAAAATATTTAAGTATAATCAATTTTAAAAATATAGGTTAAAAAATAGGGGTGGTTGTAAAATATAAACACTAATAGTAACAGCAATTTATTAAGGACCTTCTGATAAGGCATTGTGATAATCAACAGCAAGCTATATAAGCAGCAATAATAAAATTTATAGTCGGGGTTTTAAATGTTGGAAAAAATAGACAAAGACAAGGAGCAGAAGACTTTGGATAAATTTGGGTTAAAGGAGAAAATAAAAGATATAACCTCCATGATCCTGTCAAAGCTGCCGATGAGGGGCGATAGCAAAAGATAATCCCGTGTCTTGCAATATTAAAAATTAATTTTTTATTGAAATTTGGAATTATCTGATTATGTTTCTGTTGGTGTAGGTGGAGAATGCGATAATTATCCAAGAAGTGAGTTTTATCAAAATGTACCTGAAGGAACAGAGGTTATTACTGATTTTAGGGCTGAAGGGGGAGGAAGAATTAGAAGATATTATGAGGGCATAGCTTTAATTCCAAAATAAATTTTTTAATTTTTTCTTAAAAGTTTTATTTCTGTAAAAATAGTAAAGTATATATAGTTTTCTTACTTTAAAGAGTATATGTCAGATTTAACATTACGAGCAGAACCACTAACAAAAGAATTAATAGCAATATCTAAAGAGAGGTCTATAAGAGAAATGGCAATGAGTTATATATGTTATCCTTACGATTTTAGAGAATTATCAGAATCTGAATTTAGATGTATAGAAGAGCGTTATAGATTAAGGTAATTTACTGATAAATATGCGTTTATATCTGGGTTCGTATAAGACAGATTGTAAGAAGTATTTATGTGTTTATACAAACTTTTTAAGGAAAGATGCATGGAAAAGTTCATTGTCTATTGAGCGAAGCGATTCAAATTCTTCTTTCCTGCATTGTTGCACAACTAGCGATTTCATACAACCCATAGTATTTAGGATAATATCTTAACCACAACCTATAGGAGTTATGCAACACAGCATTCTTTCCAAAAAGCTTTTAAATCGAAAACTTACTAATTTTCTATTGAAACCAATGAAACCAATGGAGGTATGAGGTTATGGCGTTAAAATTTAATTTTCAGGTAACAAAGGAGCTTTCTGATAAAGCATTAGGGGCAATTGAAGTAGCAAGGTCAACAGGAAAAATAAAAAAAGGTACAAATGAAGTAACCAAGGCAGTTGAAAGAGGCGTTGCTAAACTGGTTGTTGTTGCTCAAGACACCAAGCCTGAAGAAGTGATTATGCACCTTCCTATTTTGTGCGAGGAGAAGAATATACTCTGCATTCCAGTTGCGACAAAAGAAGAGCTGGGGGCAGCTGCTGGCTTGCAGTTAGGATGCGCCTCAGTAGCAATTACATCAGAAGGGGATTCTAGGAAGGTAATTCAGGAGATAGTAACATCTTTGGGAAAAGACACTTCAAGGGAAAAAAAGGAGTAAGATTTTAAATGGCGACTAAAGAAAGTAAAAAAGGAAGAAAAGCCCAAAGGAAAGAAAAAAGAAAGGAGAAAAAGGGGATTATTGGATTAATAGAGCAGAAAACAGTAAAGACAGAATCCGGCCAGATTAATTTTTCTCAGGCAGTTCCAGCAAAAGTCGAAGAGATAGTCGGGAGGACAGGGTCTAGAGGAGAGGTTATACAAGTGCGCTGCAAAATTTTAGAGGGATATGACCAAGGGAAAGTTATAAGGAGAAATGTAAAAGGGCCCACGAGGATTGATGACATTTTGATGCTGAGGGAAACAGAAATTGAAGCCCGCAAACTAANTCAAGTNAAGAGGGGCNGTTAAAAAAATGAAATGCTCATTCTGTAAAAAGCAAATAAAGGCAGGAACAGGAAAGATGTTTGCAAGGAATGACGGCAGGATATTTTATTTTGACAGGCAGAAATGCGAGAAAAATTTATTTGGGCTTAAAAGAAAGCCAGGAAATCTGAAATGGACGCGATAATATCATGATAGAAAAGACTTTAATTCTAATAAAGCCAGATGGAGTGGAGCGCGGTTTAATTGGGGAGATTACAGCAAGGTTTGAGAAAGCAGGTTTTAAAATAGCAGGAATGAAAATGTTCTGGGCAGATGACGGTTTTGCAAGGAAGCACTATCCGAGAAGCATTGAAGAAAAATATGGAAAAGAAATCCGGGATAGGATTGTAAATTATCTGAAAGAAGGCCCTGTAATAGCAATGGTTTTAGAAGGGGTGAATGCAGTCGAGAATGTAAGGAAAATTGTAGGAGATACTTACCCGAATGAAGCGCCTCCAGGGACTATCCGCGGAGATTATGCCCATATAAGCAAGGATTATGCAAACAAGAATAAAAGGCAAGTCAAAAATTTAATTCATGCTTCTGGAAATAAAGAGGATGCAAAAGCAGAAACAAAATTATGGTTTTCCGATTCTGAATTATTTGAATATCAAACTGTTTTTGAAAAGCACTGCAGATGAATAAAGTAGAAATGGGATTATAATGAAATAATCTGTGTTTATGTATCTTTTGATTTGTTTTGATAATCTTTAGAATAAGTTAAGCAAGGAAACTCACTCCTTTAGACCTGAGATGAATTGCGTAAATTATTTCTTCAATTAAAAAATTCAAAAAATTCCGTTTTTTTTAAATCTTAATTTCCTTGAAAATATCTGGAATGCCAATCCAACAATTGCCAATCCGACGACAACGCTTGTTAATATTATTGAAGACTTA
>C687J35174_10006399_pt1 | contig 15361 bp, 14 predicted proteins | sample RifCSPhighO2_01_FD_35174 | JGI IMG/M metagenome (IMG submission 35174) | reverse complement strand
AAAAATGAGAATACTTTATTTATCATTTTCAAACACCGACCGCTCGGTAAACAAAGTTTACATAAAAGGACTGGAACAAAACGGCGTTGAGGTCTTAAGCCATTTTATTCCTTGAACCAACCCGCGAGTAATGCAGCCCTTTGCATAGTCGGAAATAACTATTCCATCCCAATTATTAAGGTTTTTAGAAACATTGCCGAAGATTCTTTTTTCAACATTAGCGTCAATATAATCGCTTACTTCTTTGTCCACCCTTACTATCTGCTGAGAGCGCGCTATCACTCTCATCTTTTGCGTGGTAGGTCTGCCAGAATTTTGCATGATTTCGCTTACGTCAACGCCCCTCTTTCTCAGCTCCTTAACTAATTGCTTTCCGGCCTGATCTCTGCCCACCTGCCCTACCATAAAAACTTCCCCCGAAAGTGCAGCTATATTACTTGCAACATTGCCGGCCCCGCCGGGCAACGCGGTTTCTCTTTCAACAAGCACTATTGGAACGGGCGCTTCGGGAGAAATCCGCTGCGAATCTCCCCAAACAAACTGATCTAGTATAAGATCGCCTATGACTCCTATCTTTTTATTTTTAAAATTCTCAATGATACTCAATAATTCTTTGTTATTCATGGATTAAAAAAATAATTTTTCAAGTTCTTTATAAATTATTATAATACCACGCGAGCGTTTCTTCCGCCTGTTTTTCAAGAGAAAAGTTTTCTTTTACTCTTTGGTATCCCGCCAAGCCAAATTCTCTCGCTTTTTCTTCATTCATCAGAAGATCAATAATTTTTTCTGCCATCAATTCAGTATTAAACGGATTCACAACATAGCCGGTCTCGCCGTCAATAACGATCTCTCTTGCTCCGCCGAAACAAGTTGCCACAACAGGCTTTCCGCATGCCAGTGCTTCAAGAATAATTGTAGGAAAAGAATCAAAACAAATAGATGGCGTTATTGCCGCGTCACTACTCCAATAAGCGGATTTTAATTCGTCTCCGGAAAGCCACCCGGTAAAAATGATGTTGTTATTTTTTATCCCTAATTTCTCGGCAATTTTTAGCATTTCCTTGGCGTAGTTGTTTATCTCTCCCATTACCAGTAGTGCAGCGTTGGGAATTTCTTTAACTACTTTTTCTATTGCCAAAACCGCCTGTCTGCCCCCTTTTAACTCGCTAAGCCGGCCGCCAAACAAGACAACTTTTTTGTTGGCAAGATTGTGTTTTTCTCTAAATTCCTGAATCCTACCCCTATCTATTTGCCATTCTCCGATATCAATTCCGTTATAAATAACTTCCACATTATTAATCCCATTCTGGGTTAGAGCATCTTTTAAGGCATTGCTGACTGCGAAAATTTTATCAGCGTATTTTAGATAATGGCGGATTATAATGCTGCGAAAAGGATTATATCTTTTTTTAAATCTCTTAATCTGCCGCCACGGAGAAATTTTATAATTAAATTCATTTGGGCACGATAAGTCATTAGAATTTATAAATTCAATCAACTTCCCGTAATGAAAGGGCATCACATCATGCGCTGTTAAAAAAACTTTAGCGCCGGATTTTTTAGCTATTTTAATCAAAGGAAAACACAGATACTGATGGATATTATGAAAGTGAATCACATCGGGCTTAATATCAGAAACAACTTTTTTGAAAGCGCGCGCGACAAATGGATTAAAAAGAGTCAAATAAAATCTAAAAAAACCTGATTCCGATGTTTTTGGAATTTTATAGATATTGATTCCGTCAAATTCCTCTAAATACGGTTTCGCTAAACAAACCTTCTGTTTATTTGAAAAGGTGGTAAAAATAGCAGGGTTTTGACCTTTTTCCAACAAAATTCTGGAAACATTATAAATAATTCTCCCAACGGTTGTTGGTTCGGGCAAAAACTTATCATTAACTATTAGAATTTTCATGATTTAACAATTCAACAATTTGAGAATTGGTAAGATATTCTATATTATAAAATTCTTTTACATATTTTAAAAAATCTTCAAGCTCATTCCACATCTGGTATTTTTCCAATTCCCAAGAGTGGCCATAAAGATGAAAATAATTGCCGTTCTTGATGACGTAACGGAAAAAGGCCTTTGCAAAAGACGGCCAAGAAAAAAGATTAAAATAAATAGTTGGAAAAGATAATATTTTACCGCCGTATCCTTTTATGGGATCAGATGCTCTTCGCCAATATATTTTACTAGAATCTTTTTTTCTGAATGGAAATGGATTACAAATAATACTTACATCTAAACCGAATGGCTTGTTTTGGGATAATTTAAAAGAAAGCTTTTTTGTTGTTCTCATCCCTAAATATCCGGCATCACCTGCAATTTTTGTAACTCTTTCGTCAAACAAACCATTAGGAGGACAAAGCATTTCTACTTGACGGCCAATAATGTTCTCCAAATAAATTTTGCTTCCAGCCATCTCTTCTTTGATATCTTTTTCGTCTAAACTAACAAGTGACCGATGAGTTAAAGAATGTGAGCCTATTTCTTGCCCAGAGGCTATTTCTATAATTTCCTTATCAGACAGCTGGCGATTATATTCTGAAAATTTACTACCCTTACCATCAAATTCTTTCGGAACATAAAAAGTTCCTTTAATATTATATTTATTCAACAACTTCAACAATTTTAGGTCATTAACAGAACCATCATCCCAACTGCTAGTAAAATATATTTTTTTTAATTGGCTATCTTTCATACAGTTCTCTTTCTGGCCACAACAAGAACATTTAAAGCGCTTTTTTTACCGGCATCGCTTTGTAGTATATTATCCAACAAAATAGCCGACTTTCCAAAAACAAAAAAAATCTTACTGAAAATTTTTCCCAGCAACTTGTGGTCATACAAATGAAGACTGTTAATTGCGTATTTCGTAAACATCTGCGCCGCAACACTAAAAATGCCGCCGATGCATTCTACCGCTATCACGTCGAACTTGTTTTCTTCAAATAATGCACGCAATCCATAAGGGGTAAATCTCCAGAAATCTCGCGGCTCACTGTGCAGTTCATTCATAAATCCTTCGGTTAACAAAATCATGCCCCGCGGCTTTAAGATTCTATAAAACTCTTTAATGGCGCTCTCTGGACGCAAAATATCTCCTAACACTTGTGTGCACACAATACCATCAAAAGAACTTTCATCAGCAGGAATGGCATCCACGCTCCCCACAATGTCCGTATGAAATTCTGGATTAATGTCCAGCGTCATATATTGGGTAACTTTTTGGAATAGTCCAGCATACTTTTTTGCCGGCCCACTTCCTGCGTCTAACATCTTTCCGCCCATATGAACGGCATATTTTTTAATAAACCGTTTTAACAAATCCCGCTCTACCTGATAAATATACATGTTAATTAAATATTATTCTTTTTTTTAAATTTTACTTTTTAAAGCTTTAAACATAACAGTATTCACTTAAACAATCTTATTGATGACACAGAGATTTCCATTAGCTTATTAATTAAGAAATTTCTTTTCTTTGTTGTAAATCCGTAAGAAAAAGGCATTTTATACAAACCATTGCTCTTTTGCGACGCCTCAAAAACATTATTGACGGCGGCAACGTGTCTTTTGATACCCTTGGAGTCAAATAAAATCCTTTCTATTTTATTTAGCGCGTTTTTAACTCGTTCACTGAAACCGCCATCCACGTTCGCGTACGCAAGGAAAAAATAACTAAACGATTGCGGCAGTAATAATTTAAAATTTTCTATATTTTTCTTAATCACCGGCACGGTAATGTTAACATGGCCATTATGAAATGTCGCGAAAAACTTCTCTTTATTCCAGTTTTTGCTGAACGCGATATGATATTTCTTATTTCTAAAAACTATGCCGTCGTAGCCCCAAATTTCTTGGCTGACTAAAAATTCATTTAGAACAGTAACAGTTTCCAAAACAAGATTCGCTCCCGCTTCATATAAATACGACAACTCTTTCAGATTTTCCGAAAAATCCCGTATAAACCAATTTTTTCTTAAATTTTTAATCCTTACAATAAATTCTGTGCCAATCTCTTGCCTTGTGATGTTTTTTAATATTTCAAAAGTATAAAACAGTGAATACAGTTCCCCTATCATTTGCCGCACATCAATTTTTGAATCCCGCGCACGGCGAGGAAAGAGCAGTAGCTTATTGACTAACACGTCAAACACAATAAAGGAAAGCAAAAATTTATTTTCTTTTTCAGATAGTTCTTCTTCCGGACTCTTTAATATAATATCCTTTCCCCAAAGGAGGCGTAAATTTGAAGTGCTTTTCGGATATATATAATAAAAGTCGGTAAAACTTTTTTCATCAAAACTAAGATGCCTGTGAGTAAAAATAAATTTTGCTTTTTCAGATAAACTCCACGGACTCTTCAGCGGCTTTGGCTTCGTGCCATTTTTATATACTGCTACAATATCTAAGTCGGAAATGCCTGGGCACCATTTTCCGCCCATTACATACATGGAAACTGCCGCATTGTTTTTGCGGAAATCCCTGACTGCCAATTCACAGCACTCTTTATAATCAGCAATGCTCAGTACAATTGGCAAATTATATAAATTATCTTTCGCAAGGTCAAAATGTTCATTCATGCTTTGAAAATTTCTTTTAAAACGTTTGTCAGCCCGGTTTCGGCAAACGCCAAAAACTCTTTTGTCAATTCTTTAACACTCTCCGCGCTCTCAATCGGGCGTGCCTTCATTGAAAAGCGGCGATGCAATCCTATAAATTTTCGGTTCATGATGTGGGGGAAAAAATTTAAAAAACGATTTGGGTAGTATGTTAGCAAGTTTATCCGCTTCCAATTTTTCATAATAATCGTTGTGCGATCTATGAGAGTAAAATCCATTAATGGGAACACTTCTTTCGCTTTTTCAAATGAGTATTTCTTGTAAAGGTAAATATTTTTCGCCTGTAATAAAAGAGATGGCCATATCATCATGGAAGCCAAATCGTTTTTCCAATGATACTTATTTTTGCTAAAACTCTGATTAATAACTTTATTTCTGAAATAATTAACAAATTTCGCCATAACTTGGATTTTTTCATACTCATCAGATCTTACATGGATCTCCATTTTCGGCTCACCGAACACCAACAATCCGTAATCGTACAGCACTGGGGGGAAAAGAAAAGGTGGATAATAATTTATATCAAAACGAGTTAAAAAAGTAAATTGGTGGTGCGCCAGCGGATCTATTTTATAAAACAGCGGGGCCAATCTTATCAACTCTTCCTTGACTTTTTGCAAATTCTCCTTTTGTTCAAAAATCGCGTCGTTCAGAACAATCAATGTATCCAAATCGCTCCAATTTTTCAAAAAATCTTTCGTGGCAAAGCTCCCGTGAACCAAAAAACAAGATACGAACGGCGCCAATTTTTTGCCAAATTCCTCTTGCAAAAAGTTAATCGCCGAATATTGCCACCCAAGATGTTTAAATTCATTAAAGCGAAAAGAATTTCCAACACGAACATCCGTCTTTGTTGCGGACGCGGAAAAATTCGCCCCAAATGTTTCAAGCTCATGATATAAATTGATTACTAGTGCGGCTGGATCAATGCCGTTTTCACCATTTTCGTAATCAGGACGATAACTGTTGTGCAAAACAATCTCTCTGAAAATAGAATATTTGAGAAGTTCCGCCTTGATGGCACTCGCAAAAACTTTGTCAGGCGCGTCAAAAAACCTCCTTAAAATAAGATTAAAGCTTTTCTGCATCATATTGAAACAATATCGCCTCAACTGTTCTTGGTTCAAACCGAAGGTTTTGTTCTCTTTAAAGTATGTGTCAATAAAAAATAACGGCTCTATGTACGGAAGCGTATTAATTTCCACTTGAGAAAAGTAGCGACGCACGACGCTGGTTCCGATGCGTATTTCTTTTGTAATGTAATTATGCATATCTTTTTTTGAGGGCGTCAACCAGCTTATTAAGCTCATCCGTCACCATACCAGCGGTAATCTCCTCTACCTGCCTTCTGGCTTCTTTTGCGTCATATACTCTTGCGTTCATAATGTGTAATTCGGGTTTCTTTCGGTTTTTTACTTTCACGACCCTGTTAAATTCGCCCGCTGGTGGCTGTTCGCATTCATCCATTGGGCCCACAATGTCTATGGTTGGCACGCCGAATGCTTCCGCAATATAAAGCGGGCCAGTATCAACGCTGATAAAAAGATTCGCCTTGGATATTAAGGCCTTCAATTCGTCTATGGCAAATGCCTCCGCCACATTTATAACCTTTGTATTTTTATCCAAAAAACATAGCATCTCATTGATGTGTTCCGTGTCATTTTTTGCGCCTACGATAATAATTTTTGCGTTGTAATGCCGATAAAGATAATCAGCCACTTTTGCGAACTTATTGCCCCCCCAAAGCTTTATCTTATTTCCGGCAGACGGAGCGATAATGACTATAAAATCAAAATCTGGACGCGCGTTGTTGCGCAAAAAGAAATCAGACACCCTTTGCTCTCCCGCAGAAGAAAAAAATAAATGCTTTTTAGTATCTTCCGCAAAAACGTGTATGGGCTCAAGTAATTTCAAATATTCTCTCGGAGCGTAATTTCCCATGTAATGAGGTGCGGAGATCACAAATTTTCGCAATAATTTATATGACTTGGTTTCGTAAGGACTAAAACCATTTTTTATTTCCGGGGCGGAAATAAGCGGAATGCCCGCGAAATATAAAAGAGCAAGCCCAACAAACCCGGGACTTGTTAAGCACGCAAAATCAATATTTTTTTCCCTTAATATCCTTGCTGTCTCAAAAAAGTTGTTTTTGAAAATTATATAGCGATCAATGTCCGGATTCCAATCCAATAATTCTTTATTTATGCCGTTGCCAAGCACATACACTTTACTCTTCGGATAATTCGCCTTAACGGCCCTAAACATCGGCGTTGTACAGACCATGTCCCCCATTTTCGCCATTTGTGCAATTAAAATTTTACGTGGAGCGCCTATTTTTTTAGTCGCCTTTCCTTTAATGAAAAACCTAAACAGACAAAGAGATAAAATAACAATTATACGGAGTTTCGCGTTTTTCATACAATAAAAATTTCTCATTGAATGATTGGAGAAAAATTGGTGGCGAAGAGCTTTACTTACAGGTATTTTTTATTTACAAACTCTAAAATTTCTCCTCTTCTCACTTCTCAGTGCGGAAATATCTATGAAGAAGATAAAAAACAATAACTAACGGAATAAATTCCAAAGCAATGACCGCAAATATTGTTCCGCTTACAACATAATACTTAATCGAATAAAACACAATCGGTGCGCTCAGTAAAATAACAAAGAAGTTGACCTTAATCCCAATCTCTACTTTATTAAGAGTTCGCAAAATTGAACCAATGCCGACCGCAAAACCGGCCATTATCGTATAAAGGGCTAAGGGATAGGCAATTTTAACGGCGGGTGAATAATCCTGTCCGTAAAAAATGATTATTAAAAAAGGGGTAAGTATTAAAACCGGAATAAGGATGCCAATCGTTAAAAATCCCGAATACAATGAAACCTTCCAAAAAATTTTTTCTAAATTTGCCAAACCGGACACTTTTGATTTTGGCAATTGCACCATTAAAAGCCGGCTAACAGGTTTTAAAAGAAGAAGCGGCAAAGTAATATAACTAAGGGCAAGTTTAAAATATGCCACCGCCGAAGTCGTGGCAAACATGCCCAAAAAAGTAATTGGCAGAATCTTATAAAGCTCTGCAAAATTTTTATCTACGGCAATTAAAAAGCCGAAATTAAAATATTTTTTAATTGATACTTGTTTAAGATTATTTACTATTTCCAAAAAACTTGGCAATAGGGGGTCTTTTTTTGCCAAATGAACATAAATAACAAGAGAAACGATTCCCATGAGCAATACTGAGGCAAGTTGACCCGCGAAAACGCCGATTAATCCGTAGCCCGCGAAAAGCAAAGCCGTCGGGATTACTACAAATAAAATTTTATTGGCGCTTTCAAGAATCGTCAATTTTTTTATTTTTCGGATTACCTGAAGCGCGATTGAAGTTAAGGAAAAACTGAACCCTAAAAATCCCGCCACCAAAACAAAACGAAGGTATTGCCCAATGTGCGCGTTGTTGTAAAGAAAGGCGGACAAGGACGGGGCGATGATAAAACCGATTAAGCCGGTTGAGAAAATGATGATAAAAGAGATTTTTAAAAAATAAGATAAAATATTTTGAATTTCTTCTTTGTCCTTCTTTGCGTAGGCCTCGGCAAAGAGAGTTAAAGTTCCGTAACCGGCGCCGACATCAAGAAAAATCCCGATCAGGCCTGCCAAAGAAAACACAAGCGCGTAAAGGCCGAATTGTTCAGGACCCAACAGGCGTGCCAAAATAATTGAAAAAATCGCGCCAAGTCCGGTATTGAAAAAAGTTCCCACTCCTAAAACGGAGGTGTCAACAACAAAAGGATGCCGAATTAAATTGTTAATCCAATGAGTTAATTTATTCATCAATTTTGATTAAATAATGACCAATAAGAATATTGAAACGAGATGTCATAATTTCCTGCGGGAACGAAAACCCCCATATACACGCCGTTCACGGTGTAAATCGGAACTTCCTTGCCGTCTCTGTATGCCCGCCAGCCGGGCAGATAATTTTGAGAGAAAATTAACATCGCGTCGGTTTCGGATTCTGTCAGCAAACGAAGCGACGAATTATTTTTTAATTGCAGAGAAATTGTGCTTTTCCCCGGAAAGGGTATTTTTTCCGGACAATTTTCTGCACATTCAATAAAAACTCCCCGCTCGCCCAAAGAGCCGTTCACCATCTTGTCAATATTTTTCTCATCCGGCAAAACCGTTTCCACGCGGTCGGCAAAATAAAAAAGGGACCGCGCTTTTTTATTTTCATAAATTGCAAGCGGAGTATTGTGGGGAGGAACGACTATTTCAAATATTTTAGGAAATATATCCTCGTCAAAAGGAAAGGCACTGATAATATATCTGATACCAAGAAAATCCGCAAGCTCTTTTCTTTCCTCAAATAATTGAACTTTCTCTTTCGGCGTTAATTTCAAATCGGCAAGTTTTTCTCCTGCCACCGCACGATCGCTTCCTAAAAGCGCGAGCAGGCGGGACATCTTCACCGACATAAAGTTATCATAATAATCCGCGCTTTCCAACTGATACAAAAGATTTATGTTCGGCGGCAACATCTCAGAAGTAAAAACAAACGCATCTTTTGGACCAGGACGGTGCGGGGCGGTAAGTTTTGTAAATTCGGTATAGCCGGGCAGAAAAGAAAAAATCCGGCCCGGAGGCTGTGTTTTGAGGAAGTGAACTGTTCCCGGCTCGCTCAAAAACGCTTCTCTGGAAAATGTTTGATGGGCAAAAGAAAAAACTGCGGCGAAGTTTAAAATAATCACAAGTCCGGCGAGTTGAAGAAAAATCCTTTTGTCTTGCCTGCCTTGATAAAAATACCTGAGCATAAAATAACTGATAATCAAAAATAACATCGGAAAAAGAAACTTCATATTAAACGGATTAATGAGTTCTTTTGTTTCAAAAAAAAGTTTTTCAATAAAATTATGATAATATTCAATGGGCAAACCGGATGTCTTTGAATAAAAATATTTATCAAAATACGTTTTCAAAAATAGAAGAATTTTGCCCTCAAAAAATAAAAAAATAAAACTCGCAATCGCTGAAAAGCCAACAATAACAACCCCAAACCATTTAAATAATTCGAGCAGAATATTTTTCCAACGGGTTTTTTCTTCCTCTATAAACTGCTGAATTCCAAAACCGGCAAGCATTGCGGCGGCGAAGTAACCGACAAACATCCAGCGCGTCGGGCCCCTGAAATATTGAAAACCCGGCAATTGATGAATCAACCAAAAAAGAGGAGAGTATTTAATTGAAGCGAAAAGAGTTCCTAAAAATAAAAAAGAGAAAAAACGAACCAAATAAGATCGGTTCAGCAATGCGACGAGAAGAAAAAACAGCGGCAAAATTCCAATATATAGTTGTTCCGGCTCCGAGAAAAACGGCGGCCTAAAATACGGTAGCAAAAAGTGAATGAAATCTACGGGACCAAGCGCTCCAACCGCGGCTTCCTGAAATGACAACCCGGCAGTCCGACTTGAAAACGAGGTATAGATAAAGGCCGGCGCTAATTGAATGAGGCCGATTGCGGTTCCAACAATCACCATCATTAAGAATGCTGCCGGAATTTTAAAATATTTTCTAAAAGAAGCGCCTTCTGCCTGCCAACCAAGATATAAAGAAAAAATGCCGACTGCGGTTAAAATAATGGGCATCCAACTGTAATTAACGGACAGCCAAGCCCAACCAATTACAAGCCCGCCCCACAATATTAACCAATTATCCTTTTCTTTGCCAACCCTCCAAAGCAGCAAAAAAAGCAAGGGTAAAATTGGGACGGCGTTGGCAATGGTAATATCAACTATCAAAAACCATTGGCCAAACACGTACGTAATACCCCCGATCAACGCTCCCCAAAAAGGCACTTGAATTTTTTTTAAAAGCAGAGCGGTAAAAAAGCCACCGAGAACAAGGTTTAAAAAAATAATCCAGTGATACGCGTCAAGGAACGGAAAAAATTTAAAAGCGAGGTAATTTAAGGGAGAAAAAAAACCTCCGGTTGCCCCGACAAAAGTAGGAAACCCTGAAAAATTATAAGAATTCCAAAGAATACTCTCGCCGGTTTGTATTGCTTGCTGATAAAAATTATAAATTGAATAATGATAGTTAATTAAATCGCCATTAAAAAAAACTCTTCCGCCAACAAGGACAGGAGAAAAAATTAAAAAAATCGGCAGAGAAATCAAGAGCAACATCCCCCACCATTTCTCACCGATTTTTTCAACGAAAATCATGATCCTCTCAAGGGAAAAATTATTTATTTTTTCTGTGATCATTTATTATTTCCTTGATAATGTAACGGGGGCGGCTTTTCACTTCCTCAAATATTCTTCCCAAATACTCGCCGATCACACTTAGTGCCAAAAGTTGTACCGCGCCTAAAAATAAAATAACAACCAATAGTGTGAGAAATCCGCTGGGGGCGGGAAAAAAAATCGCTAACGCAATATATACAATAATCCCAACTGCCGCCAAAAAAGTGACAACCATTGCAAGATGCGATACATATTCAAGCGGCTTGTAAGAAAAAGAAAAAATTGCTTTTTTCGCCCATTTAATATTTTTAAAGAAGCTGTTCGTGGATTTACCCCAATATCGTTCCGGTCGCACATAAGAAACTCCGGTTTGCGTAAAACCTACCCAAGCTCTTAAGCCGCGGAGTAACCGATCTCGCTCTGGAAGAGAGTTGATGTAATCAACCACTTTTCTGTCCATTAACGAAAATTCTCCGGCATCGGCNGGCACTCTAATGTATGCTAATTTATTAAACATTACATAAAAGAGGTGATANAAAAATTCGTTTATTCGCCCCATGCTTGCCTCGCGTTTTCGTCTGATGCCGTAAACAACCTCGTTGCCTTCAAGCCATTTTTTCACAAATTCCGAAATTAATTCAGGCGGATCTTGCAAATCTCCGTCCATAATCACCACCGCGTCTCCCAATGCCTGAATCATTCCGCTGGTAAACGCGCTTTGCGCTCCGAAATTTCTTGAGTGGTTTATTACGGTTAAACAATTGTCTTGCGCGGCAAGTTCGCGAAGAATTTGCCCGGAATTATCCGGACTGGAATCATTTACATAGATTATCTCATAATTCGACGTTATTTCCTTTAATGCCGCGGAAAGACGTTTATACATCTCGCGGATATTGCCTTCATCGCGATAACAAACTACAACCGCAGAAATTTTTTTATTTGTAAGCATGTTCTTAATTATTTTAATAATGTTTTAGTCATTTTTAAATACAATCGGTCCGGTAAAAATAAACTCAGACGAAAAAGTGATGTTGAAAAAAATGGAAAATAATATGTTGGTTTTCTTGTCCTCATCACCTTAGCGATAAAAGCGGCGACTTTATCGGCGCTACTCACCAGAAACGAATTTTTTCCTTCCCACATAGCGGTGGAGACAGGTCCCAAATACACGGTAGAAAAAATAACATTTTTATCATGATAAGCAAGGTTCATGCCCCTAAAAGTCATTGCCAGCGCCGTTTTACTCGCAGGATACCCAACCCCTCGGTCACTCGGACGAAACGCGGTCGTAGAACAGATTGCAATGAAATGGCCGCATCCTCGCCGAAAAAACGCACCAAGAAACACTCCGACAAACGCCATGGCTCCATGAAAATTTATTGCAAAAGTTTTTTCAAAAAGTTGATGATTATATTGAGGCGAGATATCATTTGGAAAAATTGCGGCGTTTAGTATGATTACATCAAGCGTGAATTTTTTTTCTTTCATTTCCTCGGCAATCTTTAAGACGTTGTCGTGAACACTCACATCGCAAACGCTATAAAAAAAATTTTCTGAATTTAATTCATCTTTCAGTTTTGCCAATAATTCTCCTCTTCTTGCTAATCCCCAAACTTTGTGGCCGCTTTTTACCAAATGAAAGGCGAGGGATTTTCCAATACCGGAGGAAGCTCCTGTAATAAGTATATTCATAATTTCTTTTTTACTTTTGCCCTTTTATTAAAAAGCTTTATGACCGCGTCTGCGATTGCTTTTACGGATAAGCCGGCGGCTTCCCTCAAATATTTTTGACTGCCGACCATTTTCGCAAAAGCGTCTGGCGCGGCGATTTTTTTAAATAATACTTTCGGGATGTCGGATTCAGTTAAAACTTCGGCAACAGAACTTCCCAATCCGCTCATCACGCTGTGCTCTTCCAGCGTAACTATTATCCCCGTTTCTTTCGCGGCTTTTAAAATGATTGAACGATCAAGAGGCTTCACGGTATGCATACTTATCACACGAACATCAACTGCTTTTTGTTTAAGCATGTTCGCGGCCAGCATCGCATTTTCCAGCATATTGCCGGTGGAAATAATTGTAGCATCTTTACCGTTTTTCACCATAATTCCTTTACCGATTTTAAATAAAAAAGGTCGCGGATGAATAATCGGTTCACTGCTTTTCCCCAATCTAAGATAAAAAGGGCCGTTCGTCGCGGCTATTGCTTTAACCGCTCCTTTGACTTCTAAAGGATCGCCGGGACAAATTATCGACATATTGTGAAGCGCCTTCATTGCCGCTATATCTTCCAGGGCGTGGTGAGTGGGCCCATTTACTCCGTAACTGTAACCGCCGCCAACGCCAATCATCTTCATGTTCAAATTGTGATAACACACGTCATTCCTTATCTGCTCAAACGGACGCATAGTTAAAAACGGAACGATTGAGTAAATAAAAACGATTTTACCTGAAAGCGCGAGCCCCGAAGCAATGCCCACCATGTTTTGCTCGGCAACGCCGATATTTAAAAATCTTTCCGGATATTGTTTTCGGAAATTTTCAAATACGGTAAACCCAAGGTCTCCGGTGAGTAAAAAAATTCTCTCATCCTCTCCGGCCAACTGCATTAATGTGTTAATAAATGCCGTTCTCATTATTGTAGTTCTTCCATCGCTAATGTAAATTGTTTTTCGCTCATCACATTATAATGCCACTCAAGCTTATTTTCCATAAAAGACACTCCTTTACCTTTTACGGTATGGGCAATTATCACGCTCGGCTTCCCTTTTTTAAAAGGAACTTTCTTGAGAGAATTGATGATTTGAGACATGTTATGCCCATTAACTTCTTGAACCGAAAAGTTAAAGGACTTCCATTTGTCAACAAACGGCTCTAAATCCATTACTTCTTTTGTTTTTCCAAAGGCCTGGAGTTCGTTGTAATCAACAATTACTGTTAAATTGTCCAATCTAAACTGGCTTGCGGACATTGCCGCTTCCCAAGTTGACCCTTCATCACACTCTCCGTCGCTTAAAATAACAAAGACGCGACATTTCTTTTTATCATATTTGGCGGCTAATGCCATACCAACGGCAACAGAAAGACCGTGGCCCAAAGAACCAGTAGAAAGCTCAATTCCTGGAATTCCATAAAAACTTGGGTGGGCCGCAAACACACTGCCGTCAACAAGATAATTCTCAAGCAACTTTGAATCAAAAAATCCTCTTTGGGCGAGAACGACATAAAGCGCGGATGCCGCGTGCCCTTTACTCAAAATAAAACGATCCCTGTTATCCGCTTTCGGCCGCTTAGGATTAATGGATAAAATTTTGAAATAAAGCGCGGTTAAAATATCAACCGTTGACAGGGCCGAACCAATATGGCCATGTCTTGCCCTATAAGACATTTTTATAATTTCTCTCCGGATGATAGCCGCTCTTTGTTTTAATTTTTTGATTTCTAGGGTCATTGTTTTTGGGCAACTATACCCATGTTGCCTGCCATCAATTTGAATTTCTTATCTGCAATTTTTATTTCTTTCAATAATCTTAAAAAGAAATTTTTTATTACATTCGGCAAAGGCAACATTCTTAACCAATATTTAATGGGGTAGATATTAAAGACATCAAACACCTCCGCAACTTTAAAATTATTTTTTTCAAGAATTCGCTTTTGAGTATTTTTATCATACAAATAAATATGCTCAACATCAATTATTGGACATCTACTTTTTAAAATCCTTGCGGGCAAAGCGCTCACATTGTGGTTAATAAAAAACAAAATACCGTCTTTTTTTAAATAATTAAAACATATTTTCAAAAACTCATTTGGGTTTGAAATATGGTCAAAAACCTGAAACGCGCAAATAACATCAAAAAATTCATGCTTAAACAGGCCGTTTTTTAGAATATCTACAACGATTTTATCTTTAATTGCGGGCACCGCGGCACGATTTACCGCATCCTTACTTGGTTCAACGCCATAAACATTTTTAAAGCCGAGTTTCAGAGCTCTTTCCAAAAAAAACCCATTACCGCAGCCAATTTCCAATAAATTTTCTTTTGATGGAAAAAATTTTTCAAACTTTTTTAAATAATAGCCGTAAGTTTCCTTTAAATCTTCCAGTTCCTCCTCGTATGTCATTTTACTCTGTTTATACAGTTTTTCAATTTTTTCCAGTTCTAAAATTGGATTGGAAAAAATCAATCCGCAACCGTTACAGCGGACTATTCTGTAGTGAACTCTATCCGGAAGCCTCCTGGCCGAAAAAATACTCTCATCTAGCCGCTCAACATTAAAATTTTCCGGATACAAAACGGTATAGGGATTGTTTTTGTCGCAAATGGCGCAGGTGACTGTTACCATAATCTTTATATTTCCNGCTTCTCGCCGACCACTGTCCAACTATTATTGTTGCAGTGATGAATTTTAACTTCTTTTAAGCCGGCGTTGAGAAGTAAATTTTTTGCCTCATTTTCAGTCCAATAGTTTGCGATTT
>C687J35174_10006393_pt1 | contig 15367 bp, 20 predicted proteins | sample RifCSPhighO2_01_FD_35174 | JGI IMG/M metagenome (IMG submission 35174) | reverse complement strand
CACCGGCTTCCTTATGTTTATGCTCGGTCTGGCCGGCGCTTTCTTCTACTATCCCTTCTCAATCCAAAAGAATAAGAAGAAGTTGCAGAACATATTGTATCCGCCGGAAGATCTCTTCCCGCCAGGGAGCGTCACCCACTACCACCGAACCAGAAGCCCGACTTGATCCGGCTCCCCTCTCTTCGTACGCTTCCGCGCCACCCTGACCTCCTAGTCTTGGCGGCGCGTTTTTTTATTTTTTAGGCTCTACCTCTATACACCACTCTTACGCTATAGCTTAAGAGTGGTGTATGCGCGTTTATTCACTTTTTTCGCACGTGCGAAATCTGTGTATTACTATTGTTGAAATTATAAAATTATAAAACAGCCCCATTCCTTTTATTGACATCTTGTATCCCGCTGGCATAGTAGGCATAGGGTTAGGGGCCTAACGTCGCAGGAGGAGTGCGATGCTGCACCTTGTTAAAGTCGCTGTGGTGGGGCTTGTCACTTTCACCGCGGCTCCTCACGAAGAGCAGACCGGGATGGTGCCGGAGGAGCGGGTCTTTTGCCGCTCACGTATGGACATGGATATCGCCGTCCGCTACGTCGTGGACGCCGATAATTTTCTGGCATTCTTCACTACGCGTACATGGTATGACTTCCTGCTCGGAAGCTGCGAGTGGCGCAAGATGTCCGACATGGTCTATCACCGGGCGGACAACAGCACTATCAACGAGAGACGCCTGCCTGTCAGACGTCTGAGCTACATCGAGGCAAGGACCGGAATGAAATGGTTCACCTGGACGTGGTTCCGTCTCCCGTGAGTTTCGGCCAACATTGCCCGCCGCCCAGGCATTTCTTTGGGCGGCGCTTTTGTTTTTATAAAAAACAGCCCCGCGATGGTTTGCGGGGCCGAAAGTGGGCATCAGGCGGCTCAGAACCGAATTTCGTGCAGGTATTCAGGCGAGAGCACGTCAAACTCATCGGGCGGGAGCCAGGGGTCGGGCTCCGGCAGTTCGTCGTCGATTGGAGGCCTCGGCTCGGGAGCGGGTTCGTTTGTGTCGGGTGCTTGTACACGCTCTGACAGGTCCGGCCGCGGGACCGGTATCGGTATCAGCGGCCCTTCCGCAGCGATTGCACCGTAGAGATAGAAAATTTGACTCGGATGGTGCTGCACATAGATGAGCGTCGTAGAAAGCAGAAAGGTTATGCGCAGTTGCCATAGCTCGTGCACAGCCCCATGCACGCTGATGAGACCAACTGGCCGAATCTTGAGGTACTTGTAGAGGTAGTTGTCGCAGACGGTGACGCCTGCAATACTGTTGATCTCCTGCACTGCGAGCAGCCTCAGATAACCCTCTTGACTCTCTCGGTAGTTGACCTCCTTGTACAGGAAGTCGGCCATACAGAGCGTGCCGAGGCCCGCTTCTGGCTCTTCGGCTTTGCCAAAAGAGACACCGCCAAAGACAAAGGCTACCGCAAGCAACGTGCGCATTGTAAACATCCCCTTAACCTCCTTGCCGGTGCTGGCTCTCCCCATGGAGAGCACAGATTCATCTAAAATACACTATGTTCCTGCTACAAAGCCGTGTCAAATGCCTTGTTGACAGAATTTTTCTGCGGAGCATAGTACGTGTTAGTATAGAATCGAATTATCCTTAAGGCTTTTACCGTATGACTCCTAGACAACGTGCTCTCGGTGCATTAGCGGCGGGTGTTTTAGGTCTGACGTTACTTGCATCAGTAGCTTCTGCAGACCATGTGTGGGGCAACGTTTCCGGTGCCTACCACTGGGCGCGCACAAGCAACCCCTTTACCTTACAGCTGGGCGACAATGTCGGAAGCGCGTGGGACAGCTACCTGCGCACCGCCTCAACCGACTGGAGCGTCTCGAGTGTGTTAGACACCAGTGTTGTCGCCGGCAAAGCGGGTACCAGCTGCACCGCACAGACTGGCCGAGCAGAGGTATGCGCCAAAAAATATGGCCGTACCGGCTGGCTTGGCGTGGCACAAATCTGGATCTCCAGCAACCACATCACCAAGGGGCTCGTTAAGATGAACGACACGTACTTTGGCATGAGCACCTACAACAAGCCGACCTGGCGCGCGCTGGTGATGTGCCAGGAAATAGGACATATCTTTGGCCTTGACCATCAGGACGAAAACTTTAGCAATACGCCGCTCGGCACGTGTATGGATTATTCAAGCGACCCTAACCCTAACCAGCACCCCAACGCTCACGACTACGAAATGCTTGAGGAAATTTACGCACACCTCGACACCACAACGACCCTTGTGCAGAGCACAAGCTCAAACAAGGGGAAAAATCAGGACGACCTTGGCGACGACCCCACACACTGGGGGCGCGAAGTCCGCCGCTCGTCAGACGGCCGCGCGTCACTCTTTGAGCTTGAGTTGGGCGGCAACGATAGCGTCTTTACCCACGTCTTCTGGGCAGAGCCTAGAGAGCGCGAGAGCCGCAACAGCCGCTAGTGGTTGCCGCGCCCGCGGCTTCCCCCGCCGATGACGCTTACCGTGCCGTTTGAAATGCGGATGTCTATTATGCTTACGTTGTCTCCTTCGTTTGTCTCGTCAAGTTTGTCTTTAGGATCAAGTTCGATGATGAGCTTATAGTCACCGTCTGCAAGGCCGGTTACATCAATCTCCTGCCCTGCAAGCTGGTAGCCGTAGGTGTCGCCCCAACCAACTGACATACCCTGCACCACGCTTCCGCACGTGTCATACACGGGGCGCTTTGGCGCTCCGGAGAGTTTGGTGTTCATCCTCGTCGTATCCATGATGCAGAAGGTGGTTTTTTGGCCAAACCGGTCTGAAGCGCCGGGTGCACCTGCAAGCTGCAGCGTGTAGGTCGCGTAATCCTCAAAGTGGAAATGATTATGCGCCTCGTGCCAGATAAACGAGCCGACCAACGGCTCTCGAGAAACCGTACCGTCGGTGTTATAGATGCGCTGATAGACGTTTTGCTTGCCGTTTTCTCTATCTATCTCTCCCGCGAAAACCTCGAGTGGCCCTACGCCGTCGTTCCACCCTGTGGTGCTAAAACGCAGCAACGTCGAGCTACCGCTTTGTGCGAGCCTGATGTCGCTTGCCGGTAGTGCCTTAAGGTTGGGAATAACTTCGGTCGCTGCACTAAGCCCAACTGCAGAAAGAATAAAAAGCCCACTGGCGAGAGCTACATAAGGTGCGTATTTCATACCTCGAGCATAGCACAACAAAACCGCCCCTTGAGGGCGGTTTTGTTGAACTAATCGGATGTACCTTAGTGGTTTTCGCTCTGACTCACCACCGAAGCAACACACTGGCCTTGATTCTCAAAGCCAAACCCTTCCCAACCGCCATCCTTGCAGTCGTCTTTCGTTTCGGGGCCCGGAGGCGGATCAAAGGTCTCAATCTCGCCGTTTACATTAATATTATCTACAAGAGTGGTCTGCTCGCTGTCACCGCCAGTAGCTGCCGCGCTCCAACTGCCGTCGACAAGAACTGTAACGCCAACAACTTGTCCAGCTGTAACTACTGCAGGTGCATTGCTGTAAGTCGTAAATGGCGACCCGCCGAATACGCTGTAATCATAGCGTCCAGCATCTTCATTGCCTATAAGGTTGCCTGTGCTCTGCCACCCAGCGGCGCAACCCGTGAAGTTTGGTGATGGACCAAGTGCAATGCGAACAGAACCGTCCGAGACGCCGTCGCCGGTAGTGTCTATACGTACCTGTGCACGCGGTGAGCCGCCGCCGCAGTTATCGTCCGTTATGTTGTAATCGAGACTCAAAGTATCGAAGTCTGCCCATGCAACCGGTGCTGCAAGAGGGATAAGCACCCCGCCAAACGCTGCGCCCGTTGCATCCGAGACAATCTCAGCTGCGTTACCTGGATTACCACCCGCCACCACAGACGCATCGCCAAAAAATGAATACGCCGCGAACGCAACTCCAGCAAACCCGAACATACTTACCAATGCCGCGCCCAAAACCAGTTTTTTCATACTGACTTACAGTTAACGAATATTTGTAATATCCGTAGTGTAGCATAAGTTGACAGCATTTATTTCAGGCGCATAGTGGATGATAAGGGAAACTGGCGCGTACATTATTACAGGAGGCACTCATGTTGAACCTCGGTACAGTAACGGCCGTGAGTCTGATGACGCTTGTAAGTGCCGCTTCATCTCCGGCTTCCTTGTCCTCAGACGAGCGTGTTTTTTGTCACTCGGCCACCGACATGCGTTGGGNAATCCGCTACGGACTTGTCCCCGAGGACAAGAGGGCGTTTCTGGGCATCAAGAAACTGGACAAAATGCTGTNAACCACCTGCGCGTGGTTGGACATTGCCGACATGGAATATGTCGGTCGCATTATCAGCATAGGCTGGACGAGTTACCCAGTGCACTATTTGTATTTTGTCGAAAAGAAGACCGCTCAAGAGTGGCACACATGGATATACGACGGCCACTAACTGCCGCGCTCTGCGCTGCCTGAGACCACACTGGTCGAAGGCGGCGCTTCCCTTTTTATAAAACCTGTTGCGAAATATGTGTCGGGGCGGTACACTAACGTTAGAAAAGTCACCGGGAGAGTACTCCCCAACTTTGCGAGGAGAAAATGCCCCACATAAGTGAATTTTCTAGCGAAGAAGAGCAAGAGGTTATTAGAGCAGCACTCAATCCATATCTCCTGCTTGAACTTCCGGTCGCTCAAGGCTACGATCAGGCTTTTGCCGAGCTCCACGACTTGCTTGAGAACGAGCCTGACCGCGATGAGGTACTGGCAGCAGTAATGCGCGCCAAAGAGTACAGGGACTACGTCATTTCTGTCTATCGTACGCCCAGCAAACCTCAGCTCTATGAATATTTCGTCACGGCGAAGAATTGCGACGGCAAGGCGACACCGACTATCTTAGGGTTGAGGGAGAATCTCGCAAGACCTCTCAACGAACGGGTGTTCGACCTGGCCTGGAACAACCTCGAGTACTGGTCGCTACGTCGCCAGCTGGCTGACACCGGTCCGGCAACCCTCCTTCTTTTGGGTATGATATGCGCGCTCGGCGTAGGTATGCTCTTTGGCGCCCACTGGGCAGAAAAAACGTTTGGCGGCATCCTGCTGACATTGATCGGCTACTGCTTCTGGCATCTGCTGATCTACGACCGTCGCGAGCACAACTACCACGTCAGCAGGGTGGAGAGCTACCTGCGCAAGTTCGAGCTCCTGCCCAGGATTTTCCCCATCCAGCGCCGGCCGTCTTGACCGTCCTTCACCGCGAATACGCCGCCCGAGACCACACTGGTCGAGGGCGGCGATTTCTTTTACATGATAAAATCTGCGGGATGGAGGCGCTTCCGAACTCAATCATCGTTGTTATCGCCGTCTTGACCCTCTTTCTCTCGCTCCTCCTTGTCCTCAAGTACGCGGTCAAAGACGATTTTATCCGGATGCGGTTTATTATGACCGCGTTTTTTTGCTTTATCGTTTTGACTCTCACTATTTCCTACTGGGAGTTTTTCTTTGCGACGCTTCCCTACACTATCCCCGCCGGCATTGTGGGGGTTGCCGCAGGGTATCTTGTTGGCGTGCGCGCCGCAGAGCAGCGCGTCCGTACCGAGGGTCTTCAACACTATCTCAAGCATTTCGCCCACATCCATGTCGAGAAAGACGAGGTCAACTGGTGGAGCTTAATCAACTTTTACTCCGTGATGGGCGCGCTCATACTGATTAACTTCGTGGGGCTCACGACCGTGATTTTCCACAACCTAAAGCCACTGACGCTCGCCACAAGCGCGTTCGGCGCTTTTCTTATCGGCTCGATAATCCCCTACTTGATCCACCTCTGGACTATCAGGATAAGGCAGAACAAAAGCAGCACGAGGAGCGACAGGTAAAAGATTGTTCGCGCACGCTGGCGCTCCTCTGCGCTTTTTGGCCGCTCTACCAAGAGCGGTACGCCGCCCGCAGAGTACTCATCATAGCGGTAACGTGCTATGGCCAAAAAGTGCGGCACCTGCCACAAAAACAAAAGAGCAAAGAGCGCCAGTGCCATATAGTCTAGTGTGTGCGCCGCGGCCGCGTAGCCTACCAGGGGCGGTGCGGCGCCCGCGACAGCACCCACATAGAGCGCGTAGCCGGTTTTTGGTTTAAGCGGCGTGTAGACAAACACATAGACCGCAAACCCGAAGAGTGCCACCCCAAGAGCCAAGGGGTGCACCGTATACAGTAGCAAGACGCCGCACACCAGCAGCGCTCCGCCAAAGACAAGCGCATGCGCGGGCGTCACTGCGCCGGTCACCAGGCCGCGGTTCTTGGTGCGCTCCATCTTGGCGTCGAGGTGCCGGTCCGCGTAGTTGTTGAAGACGCATGCGCTCGCCACCACAAAAGCAAGGCCGGAAGCCATAACGCTCAGTGCCTCCCAGCTAATAACCTCGGGTGAGGCAAAGATAAACACCGCCACAGCTACCAAGACATTCATCAGCACCATGCGCGGCTTCACCAGCTCGTAGTAGGAACTAATCATCCTGGGTTTGGGGCGAAACCGTGCCGCTTGGATAAATTTCCGAAAGATCAGTATGACCCCGGTCTAGGTGGTACATAATCCAGATAGTGCCGCCCACGAGCACCACAACGACAACCGCGGCAAAGGCAAAAATGATGAGGCTCCATCGCGGCCTCTGCTTCTCGGCCCCCAGATGCAAAAAGCAGATAAGCTGGACGTAGAGCTGAGCTACGGCGAGCCCCACCAACAGCACGACAAGCTTTTCTGCAGAGAACAGCGCCGCGCCCTGTACGTGCTGCCACACGAGCCAAAAAGCCGCGAGCGTAAACGCGATTGAGAGCAGGAAGCCGATACTATAGTTCTGTAACGTACTCATCCCGTTAGAGACTAAGGAACTTTTTCTTTGTGGTGAAATTTTATCAGACATAGTGTATATGCGGGTCTCTAACGGGACTCATACTTGTAGTGCGCCGAACAGGTACACGAAGGTAAAGATAAAAATCCAAATCACGTCGAGGAAGTGCCAAAACAGGCTAAAGCACATAAGCCGCCGCGCTACTGTTGCATGTGCTTCCCACACCATCAGCTGAACCACAAGCAACATGCCCCACACCGTACCCAAAAACACGTGCAGGCCGTGCGTGCCGACAAGAGTAAAGAAGGCCGAGTATGAAGCGTTTGCCCACGGGCCGTGGCCTTCTTTGACTAAGTGAGCAAACTCATACAGCTCCATCGAGAGAAACGCGGCACCGAGCGCTAATGTAGCTGCTAAGGCCAAAAAAGTCTGCACTTTTCTCTTTTTTGCAGCGAAATACACTGTCAAACCCACGGTAAAGCTTGATGTGAGAAGGATAAGAGTCTCCCACAACACAAAGGGCAGGTTCGCGAGCTCGGCGATGCTTGGGGCTCCGAAAGTCTGGCCTTGCAAGACTGCGTGGGTCGCAAAAAGCGACGCAAACAAGACCACGTCGCTCATGAGGTAGACCCAAAAGCCGAATAGTACTTTGTCGCCTGCATGCGCAGGCATGCTAGTGTTCTCCTTCATACATAAAAGATCGAACCATAAGCAAAACAATACACCCCACAACACCAAGGACGGCCAGCCACCACATGTGCCAGATGATCCCGAACCCTAGCAACAAAGTGCATCCCGCAATAAAAAGTCCAAACGGGGTATTTGCCGGTATATGAATCTTTTCCTCGCGCCCCTCTAATTTTTTACCTTGCCGCTTCATAAGCCACCACGCATCACGGCCTTCGACAGCCGGGATTGTTGCAAAGTTATACTCTGGCGGCGGCGAGGAAGTGGCCCACTCGAGCGTGCGCCCGTTCCACGGGTCACTGCCCGCGATGTTTTTCTTCCGGTTCCATATGCCGTGAACAATTTGCAGAACTTGAAAGAAAATCCCGAGCGCAATAACACACGCCCCCACTGCCGCGACTATAAGGAGCGGCTGGAATATCTCGTCTACCTGGTTGAGCCGCCGGGTCATGCCCATCAGACCGAGTAAGTAGAGCGGGATAAACGCAAGGAGAAATCCGATAATCCAGCTCCAAAAGGCGTACCGGCCGAGCCGCTCGCTTAATGTGAAGCCGAATATTTTTGGCCACCAGTAGGTCAGCCCCGCAAAAAAGCCGAAGAGTACGCCGCCTATAATCATGTTGTGGAAGTGTGCGACCAAAAACAGCGAATTGTGGAGCTGGAAGTCGGCGCCCGGTATGGCCATTAAGACCCCTGTCATCCCGCCCAAGGTAAACGTGGTTAAGAAGCCCATAAACCACAGCATGGGCGTCGCAAAGATAATCCGGCCGCGGAACATGGTAAAGAGCCAGTTAAACACTTTGACGCCGGTCGGAATGGCTATTGTCATCGTCATAATGCCGAAAAATGCGTTGACGTCTGAACCCGCACCCATGGTAAAAAAGTGGTGTACCCAGACGATAAACGACAACACGACGATTGCCATGGTCGCCACGACCATTGAGGTGTAGCCGAACAATCTTTTCTGTGAAAAAGTGGCCACCACTTCCGAGAAAATCCCGAACGCGGGCAGTATAAGAATGTAAACCTCGGGGTGTCCCCAGGCCCAGATTAAGTTGACGTAGAGCATGGCGTTGCCGCCCATGTCGGTGGTGAAAAAGTGCATGCCAAATATCCGGTCGAGAGCGAGAAGACTCAAGGTCACCGTCAAAATCGGGAAGGCAAAGATGACGAGCGACATCGAGCCGAGAGCCGTCCAGCAGAAGATTGGCATGCGCATCAGAGTCATCCCCGGCGCGCGCATTTTAAGTATGGTGACAAAGAAGTTGATGCCGGAGATAAGCGTACCTATGCCTGAAATCTGCAGGGCCCATATCCAGTAGTCGACCCCAACCCCCGGGCTGTACTCTAAGCCTGACAAGGGCGGGTAAGCCAGCCAGCCGGTTGCAGCAAACTCCCCCGCCACGAGCGAGAGGTTGATGAGTATGGCACCCACGGCCGTGAGCCAGAACGAAACGGAGTTTAAAAAAGGATAGGCAACGTCTCTGGCGCCGATTTGCAAGGGTACGATGAGGTTGAGGAGCGCGAACATAAACGGCATCGCGACGAAGAAAATCATAATGACGCCGTGCGCGCTGAAAATTTGTGCGTAGTGATCCGGCGGTAGATATCCTACCCCTTCCCCCACCGCCACTACCTGCTGGGCGCGCATCATAAAGGCGTCTGCGGCGCCGCGCGCCAACATCACAGCAGTTAAGACGAGGTACATGATGCCGATTTTTTTGGCATCGAGGGAGGTCAACCACTCGTGGTAGAGCCATCCCCACTTTTTAAAGTAGGTCAGCAAGAGCACCACGGCCACAGCACCGCCCACCACCATAAGCTGAGCGCCGGTCTCAACCGGTGCATGCACGAATGCGTCTAGTGTAAGTCTGCCAAACATAGGTTATCGGTATATCGAGTGAGAACCTACATCTAAAAAGATGACCTCCTCTTTGTTCTTGTCGAGAAACTCAAAGAGTATCCGGTATCGTTTGTCTACGGAAAAGCTCCACTGCTTCTTAAGTTTACCGTGGAGGCTGTGCGTGTCGAGACGTGGATCAAACGGGTTGCGCTCAAAGAGAACTATTCGCTCCGTTGCTAGACGTTGTAACTGCGGATCAAGGCGTTTATAGCTACGACGATAGCGGCCAAAAAGATAAATCGTCATAGCCAACTGGAGTGGGCGACTAAGAGAGTTTTCGAAGTTTACCGGCGCGACGAAGACGTTTTGCTTCTTTTGACCAACGTAGGATATCCCGTTCGGTTACTTCTTCTCCAGCGCGTTCAATAAGGGCTTCTAGTTCCTTTTTAGGGATTACCACCAAATCGCCCTTGTTTGCCAGCTTTTTTGGAATAGTGATAACAGCCATATAAGCACTATACCACAAATAATTAATGCGCCTCGGCGTGCGTGCCGCTTTCCATAAACTGCATCACGATTGTATTGTAAAGGTTATTCTCAACGCCCGCGTAGTACGTAGGTCTTTCCTCGACACTCGGCTCCGCAAGGTGTTCGTACTCCTGCCACGACAAGTACCGCGAAGAGGATCTTGTCACTATCGTCCATGTCTCAAACTCCTCAGCCGGCATTGCTTCGGCGACGAATTTCATCTGAGCGAAGCCCTCGCCGCTGTAGTTGGCGGAAAGGCCCTTATACTCCCCCGCTTCGTCGGCTACTAAGTGGAGCGTGTTGGTCATACCGGTCATGGCGTAGAGCATTCCGCCGAGCTGCGGTATCCAAAATGCGTTCATCGGCGCGTCGGAAGTGATGTTAAATTGCACTGGCCGGCCAACCGGTATTGCAAGGTAGTTAACTGTGGCTACCCCCTCTTCGGGGTAGATAAAAAGCCACTTCCAGTCGAGTGCAACAACCTGCACTACGAGTGCGGGCTCGCCTTCTAAGGGTTTCGGCGGGTCGAGCTCGTGGGTGCTTGTCCAGGTTAAGGCGCCTAATATCAACACAATTTCAAACGGTATCGCCCACCAGATAAGCTCGTCAATTTTTGCATGCTCCCACTCCGGCAGGTACTTGGCTTTTTTGTTGCCCGCTCGGTAATGCCAGGCAAAGAAAAACAGCAGGACAAACACCGGCACCGCGACGATGAGCATAAAAAGCATCGCCTGCACCATGAGCTGCAACTCGGCGGCCCCAATGGCACCCTTTGGGTCAAGCACGGCAAAAGCGCTTAGGATGTCTGACACCCTTGTATAATAACGCGATTATTGAATGATGCCCGAAGCCTCCATCATGGCGTCTATCTGCGCGCTCATGTCTGTAAACTGAATGCCGTTCGGGAGTGAAAACTTGGCTGTATCTACACTCCACGCTTGGCAGCTAAACTCTGTGTCCTCGTCGATACCGCCGTTTTGGTCGTCGCTCATGAGCTCTGTTTCGTTGATGACCTGACTCTTGATTCCCTGCGGCGAAGCATCGCTCCAAATGTAGGTGTAGCCGCCCGTGCGGACCATGAAGGTCTCAACCGGTGCCGTGCCGCTTGCCTCAACCGTAAAGTCGCCGCGCATCTGCGTGGCACCGCCAGTCATATACACCGTGCCCGAGGAGCGGCTGCCCGCGCCGTCGTCGTGGCTAAAGGTACATGTAACGCTCTGGCCCAAGGCCACCAGGTTGGCAAAGGTGTTGCCTACCGAGGCGCCTTCTTTATTCTCCATTGCCTCCTCTCCCTCTTCCGCACTGCCGCCGCTAATGCTCATTATAATCTCCGGATTCATGGCGACATAGGCACCTCCGCCCACAACCACAATTGCCGCCACAATGCCCAAAAGTAAATTAAAGCTCATACAACTTGTTCGATAAAAATAATACTGCTCTGTCTGCCTAGTTTTACCGCGCTCCGTCTCGCGCCGCAACTAGCGGTTTTTGCTGGTCTGAAGGTTAGCCCACCACTCCGAAGGGCGCGTCGTGAGTATCTCTTTGCCGAGCCTGCGCGAGCTCGGCAGGATGAGCTCCCCCTGCTTGTTGGCGACGCCGTCTTTGGGCCGCCCGCGGATCCACTCCGGTGCCTCTTTGATACCCTGCCACTCGTACTCCCTAAGAAGCAAAAGCTGGTCGAGCACATCAGCCTGCTTGGCCACTATCGACTCCTTGCTCTTGCGGGCATGGTACTCCTCAGCAATCTCGAAAATCTCTTGGTGCGGCAGGTCGCCCAACTGTTCTTTTATAACCTCATCGTCAAAAATCTTTATGTAACGCTTGTGTACCCAGTTGTGGTCGCCGGTGCGCACCTCGCCCACATCGTGCAGAAGACACATCATCACCACTTTGTATGGGTCTACCTTTTCTTCCTTTGCCAAAAACCAACCTATTAATGCCACGCGGTAGGAGTGACTGGCAATTGTGTCGGTGACGTCATCTACCAGAAGCGTTTGCCGGTGGATGCGCGGCAGCCGGCGCATGGTGCCCACTTCGTAGAAAAAGTTGACGATTTTTCGGTAAACATTTTTACCTTTTGCCATTGCCCTGCCAGGATAGCATATTTTGTGTATGTGGACCTGGCGAGAATCGAACTCGCGACTCGGCAATGCGAATGCCGCGTAATACCACTTTACTACAGGCCCTAATCGCCAAATACTATATCAAAAACCTGGTCGGGGTGCCGAGAATTGAACTCGGATTTTACGAACCCGAATCGTACGTAATACCGTTATACCACACCCCGATTTTGTCAATAATTCTGCACAGGGTCACAGATAATTTTCTGCTGAAAATTTCCGCGACCCCGCCTCGGTGCCGTCGCACCTCCGGCTCACAAGTCGTGCCCCACACGACTTGTGCACTCTGCAGGACTCGAACCTGCGACCCCACCCGTGTGAAGGGTGTGCTCTACCAACTGAGCTAAGAGTGCGTGGTGGACCCGACCGGATTCGAACCGGTGACCTCCTCATTGCAAATGAGGCGCTCTACCAACTAAGCTACGGGCCCGTGCGTGGCCTATTTAAACATTATTTCGCAATCTCGTCTATCTTGGCCGCTACAATGAAGTCATTCTCCGACAGGCCGTCTATCGCGTGGGTAGTGAGCTCCACAGAGACCCTGCCCCAGCCAACCGAGAGGTCCGGGTGATGCTGCTCCGCCTCGGCAATTTCGCCCACTTTGTTGGCAAAGGCGAGAGCTTCTTTAAAGTTTTTAAACTGAAATTCTTTAATCAACAGGTGTGCGNCNTCGATAAGCATCCAGCCTCCGGCAAGCTCCTTCATCATTTTTTGTGCTTCTTGCGGCGTATAGGCTGTAACACCGCCTTCGCACGGTATACATCTTTTTTTGGAGAGTTCAGACATTACCGCCGCGCCAGGTTGATAACATGCTCGAAAAACTCGGAGAGTTTGGAGCCGACTGCCTTAATCGCTTTGGGCATCAGAGACTCCTCGGTCATCCCCACTCCGGCCGAGTTGTTGATCTCCAAGAAGTAAATTCCCCGGCGCGAGACAATAAAGTCGCTCCGCGAGTAGTGACTTAACCCCAAATTCTCATGCACGGCCTTGGCGATATTCATCAGATCCTGCTTTTGTTCGTGGGTAAAGTGGCTCGGCACGCGCTCCAGGGTCTCGCCGCTGTACTTGGCGTCGTAGCTGAAGAACTTGTGGTGTGGTGGCGGGATAATCTCGACCGGCATGAGTGTATAGGTCTTTTCGTTTCGAAAATCGTCAATCACTCCCACAGTGGCCTCACGGCCGCGGATAAACTCCTCTACTAAGACCTGCGGCGAGTATTGGAACGCATGTTCCAGCCCCCACAGCAGGGTATGAAAGTCTTCGGCTATGGTCATGCCAACCGAAGAGCCTCCGGTGACAGGCTTAACGATAGAGGGCTGCGGAAGACGGGTAAACAACCGGCGTGCCAGCTCTTCCAAATCTTCGGCGCCGCGCTTAGGGTACTTAACCACAACCCCATGCGGCACTTTAACGCCAAACTTTTGCACCGCCTCCCTGGTCAGATGCTTGTTGAATACGAGTTTGGAAACTGCCGCCGAGGAGCCGGTATACGGCACCGCAAGCGCATCGAGTACTTGGTGGAGCGAGCCGTCTTCGCCATACTCGCCGTGTATCATGTTTACCGCAACATCCACGCCGCGGAGCGCCCGTGCAGGAGTGGCCTCAACACCGTGCATATGCCAGGCACCTTGGCGGTCGATAAAGATGTCGCGCGGGTCGTACCGTTCGCGGTCGAGTGCGTTTAAAACACTCGCGCCGCTTTTGAGCGACACGTTGTACTCGCTTGAGGGCCCGCCACGGAGTACCCCGACTACGGTGCGCATGGCCTTTATTATAACGCAAAAATATGCTAGTACAGTGTCCGTGGCCAGAGGCCGGCCATGCTCTTAACTAAAGGAATATCCCATGGCGGTTGGGATTTGCGGCTCTCTTTTCATGTTCGGTGTGAGTTGCGTTCTATGGCTTATCGGCACCGACGATAAAGTCACGGAGCAGGCCATAACGGTAATGTGGTGGTCTTCGCTTGCTCCCCTCTCTGTTCTCTCATTCCTCTATTTCGCAAACAGCAAGTGGCAGAACTGGCAAAGGCGATACTAGTTCGTACTGGCGGCGCTTCGGCGCCGCCTTGTTTTTATTGAGGATTAAATTGCGCACGGGAGCTCTTGCGATGATAGCTTATTGCAAACCGGTGTGCTTCGGCGTTGGCAAGAAGGATGTCGCGCTCGCGACCTTTAATTAAATCTCGGTTGCCGCGGATGTCGCGCGGGCGGTGCTTTTCGTCTTTTACCACCCCAACTACTGGTATTGCCACTCCATAACTTTTCAGCACACGCTCTGCAGCGTTTATCTGCGCCGCAGCGCCGTCTACCACAATAATGCGCGGCATAGGCCACTCGTCGTGCCCGAGCCGGCGGGTCAACACCTCGCGCAGAGCTCCTACGTCGTCGCCTGCATTCGCGGTGCGGATTCTGAATTTACGGTACTCATTTTTTTGCGCCTCACCGTTCTCCACCACTGTCATCACGCCCACGTTGCTCGAGCCGCGCAGGTGCGCGATGTCGTAGGCCTCAATTCGGTTTACCCCGAGTTCTATCTGAGGGCGCCGATACTCCTCTTTAATAAGCGAAATGTCGCGGATATGCTCGAGCGCAAAAATCTGCTTGCGCAGCCGCGCCGCCTCCTCAAACCGTTCACTTTTAGCCGCCTGTTTCATTTCCCTCTTGAGCACCACTACCAGTGTCTTCTTTTTGCCCTGAAAAAGGAGTGAAATATTGCGGATTATTTTACGGTACTCTGTTTTTGAAATCTCACCCGAGCAGACACCGGGGCAGAGGCCGAGGTGAACATTGAAACATGGTTTGCAAGGTTTGCCCTGCTTCGTTAAAACTTCGCAAGGGATGCAGGTATCGCGATATGGAAATATCTTGCGAATAAGCTTCATCGCCTCTCTGAGCTGTAGGCCATGAGGAAAGGGGCCAAAAGTATGTAACGTTGTATATGACGGCGAAGCAAAGTCCTTCGCGAAGGGGTGCCGTTTATCTCCCCTAAGCGGAGGACCTTTGCGGAGCCTCTGCTCCGCTAGCTCCTTCCCCCGCACAAGAAGCACCCGCGGAAAGTCTTCCTTCGTAATAACGACGTAGTTCCAGCTTTTGTCGTCTTTGAGGTCGGTATTGTGCTTCGGTTTGTAATTTTTTATTAGGTTTGCCTCCAAAATAAGCGCCTCCAATACCGAGTCCACTTCGCGCCAGTCAACTGAGTGTGCCTTTTCTATCATGGAGGTGATAAGCGACCCGCGGGTAGCGATAAGATCCTTAGCAAAGTAGCTGCGCACGCGGTCGCGCAGGCTGGTTGCCTTACCGATGTAGAGCACTTTTTTAGCCTTATCCAAAAAGAAATACACCCCCGGCGTGT
>C687J35174_10006381_pt1 | contig 15380 bp, 17 predicted proteins | sample RifCSPhighO2_01_FD_35174 | JGI IMG/M metagenome (IMG submission 35174) | reverse complement strand
ATGATGGGACAGCGCGGGCTTTTTGACGCTCAGCCTACCGGAAACTCCATATCCTTGCAGCTCAAAGAAGCTCCTTTGGCAAATGAACACGACTTGCTCCTTTGGGAAAAGGAACTGCTTGGACTGTATGTAAGCTCCCATCCCTTAAAAAAAGTGCAGAATATTTTAAAGCGGAGGGCGTTGTCCATCGCCCTCCTTGAACAGCGGCAAAGAAGGGGACAACGCATACGCATCGGAGGCATCATTTCTTCCATGAAAAAAATCCTCACGAAATCCGGAAAACCCATGATGTTTTTGAATCTTGAAGATTTAACGGATAAGATTGAAGTGGTGATATTCCCCTCCATTCTGGATCGGTACCCCGGCCTCCTTAGGGAGAATAAGATTGTGCTGGTGGAGGGCAGAATGGATCGAAAGATGGGAGAGCCGAAGTTCATCTGTGAAGGATTAGAAGAAATTGTGATATAATCTGCTTATATGGAAAAATTGGACGTTCTTGAACGTATCCGGCACTCGTGCGCCCATGTGCTTGCCCAGGCGGTATTGAAATTCTACCCCAATGCCCGGCTTGGCATTGGGCCTGCCATCGAAAACGGATTCTACTACGACTTCGGAAAAATATCCCTTACGGAGCAGGATCTGTTTCGCATTGAAAAAGAGATGAGGGATATCGTCTCAAAAAACCTTCCGTTCAAGAAAGAGCTTTGGACCCAAAGCAGGGCAAAGGCATATTTTCAAAAACAGAAACAGCCCTTCAAACTTGAACTCATCAAAGATCTTAAAAAAAGCAAGGTTGGCATGGTCTCCACCGGCAACGTGTTTCTTGACCTGTGCCGCGGAGGGCACGTGAAGAATACAAGCGAACTTCCCTTAGACGCATTCAAACTCACCAAGGTTGCGGGCGCCTACTGGAAAGGAGACGAGAAACGCGAACAGCTCGTCCGTATTTACGGAGTTGCTTTTCGCACAAAAGAGGATCTGACGAAGCATCTTGCAATGCTTGAGGAAGCAAAGAAACGCGACCACCGCAAGCTCGGCCAGGAGCTTGATCTTTTTACTTTTTCGGAACTCGTGGGACCCGGTCTTCCCTTATGGACACCCAAGGGAACCGTAATACGAGAGGAATTGGAAAAATTTGCCAAAGAAACCGAAGAAAAATGGGGCTATAAAAGAATCGCCACTCCTCATATTGGCAAGGAAGAACTTTTTAAAACCTCTGGTCATCTTCCGTACTACAAAGATGATATGTTTCCTGAGATGGATATTCAAGATAGTGAGGGAGTAAAGACTAATAGATACTATCTAAAAGCCATGAATTGCCCGATAACCATGGCGATGTTCGGACAAAAACCCCATTCGTATCGTGAATTCCCTGTCCGGCTGGCCGAGTATGGAACCGTATATCGATATGAACGGGCGGGTGTTCTGAGCGGGCTTTTGCGCCTCCGCGGATTTACGCAAAATGACGCTCATATCTTTTGCCGAGAAGACCAGCTCGAAGAAGAGTTTGTGCAGGTAATGAAACTCCACGAGTATTATTACCGTGATGTGTTCGGCCTAAAAGATTACTATGTGCGGCTTTCGCTGCGCGACAAAACAAAAAAAGATAAGTTCGGCGGGAATGATTTAATATGGAAGAGAGCAGAATCCATAATCCGTTCGGCAATCAAAAAATCCGGGGTTCCGTTTCAGGAAGCGGTTGGAGAGGCTTCATTTTACGGTCCAAAGGCGGACTTTCAGATTAAAAGCGCCGTCGGTCGGGAAGAAACGGCCTCCACTAACCAAATCGATTTTATTATGCCGGCTCGATTTGGACTCAAATATACGGGTCCCGACGGCAAAGAACATCCGGTGGCGGTAATCCACAGGGCTCCCTTGGGCAGCCATGAAAGGTTTATTGGCTTTTTAATCGAGCACTACGCAGGCGCTTTCCCCGTTTGGCTGGCCCCGGTTCAGGTCGTCATAATTCCGGTTAGCGAAAAATTCAACACATACGGCGATTCGGTTCGCGAGAAGCTTGAAGGAGAAAACATAAGGGTTGAAACAAGCGACGCCAATGAAACTTTGGGGAAAAGAATCCGGGAAGGAGAAATGCAGAAAATCCCCTGCCTCCTCGTTGTCGGAGAAAAGGAACAGCAAAACAAAACCGTCAGCTTGCGCAGGCGGGGGAACAAAGAAGTGAAAGAAATGGGCATAGAGATGTTTTTGAGCGGTATTGCGGAAGAAATAAAGCTAAGATTGTCCTGATATGCCAGAGTTATCTTCCCGCATACAGAAGCTCATAGAGCAATACGCAGCGTGGCGCAGATCTCTTGAACCAGCCGGAGAAGGGGTTCAGGTTATTACCGTAGACGAGGTTGCCTCAAAGGTGGCCGCATTCTACGAAAAGATACGGGGAATCGTGGACTGGAGAGAAGAGCACCTGCTTAGGAAAATGGCAATTCACAGGATTCTCCATCGCCGCCTTCTTCTCACGGAAAATCCCGGTGAGGTCGCAGAACCCTTGCTCCAGGAACTTGTGCGGGCAGGGCATTTCCCGAACAACTCTCTCAGGGTAGAAGATATAGACGAGGTGCAGAGAATAATCTCCAAATACGTTGTTCTCATTGAACAGAACCTTGCCCTGGAAGAGTGGCTTCTCTCGCTGGCCGCTGCCGAAATTGAGGAACAGCTTCATGCTCCGATTCGAGAGCAAGCCCTCGGAACCATTATGAAAGAAGACATGGAAGATCGTCTCTTGCTTCCGGGAATCCAGGATCAGGAAAAACAATTTCAGATAGCTCTCACCGTGGAAAAGGTGCTCTTCAAATCAGATGAGGCTACCCTTACCCTCCACCTCCTGCAGATCATGGAGAATGAGTGGAAACATCCTTCCTTAGAGAAGCTTGCCGAGCTGGCGCAAAACATCCACGGCATCCGAAAAGCAGTTGAGCAGATTCTTACGCATCCTCTGGGAGAAAAGTTTCATTCTTTTGCCGAACGGCGCACGATCCCCTATCTCATTTTAGGAGACCTTATGGAGCAGACCGACGACTTTTCTCTTGCATATGGAGATCCTGCGGCACTTGAACGGGGAGTCGTCGCAGCGTATGGGATCAGGTTGCGCCAACTCAAGAAAAGACTGAAGAAAGCGGCTCTGTACAGCACGATTTCAATCTTCCTCACCAAAATTCTTTTTGCGATCGCAATCGAAATCCCCCTCGATCGCTATTTCATGGGATATGTGAATTCCAACACCCTGATTGCTTCCATAGTGATTCCTCCGCTCTTGATGGTCGCGCTGCTTTCAAGCGTGCAGGCTTCACCCAAAGAAAACCTCCAGCGGGTCGTCATGGAAGTCATGCGCCTCGTATACGGAAAAGAAAAACCCGAGGCCAGGCAAATTCAAGGCATTAAGAAAAGGAAGTCTTTGCTTGCCGCCGTGGTCTCCGGCACCTATATTCTCAGTTTCGCATCTTCGTTCGGATTGCTCGCATGGGGGCTTGCCGAGTTTCATTTTTCATGGCCTTCCATTATCATCTTCCTCGTCTTCCTCTCTTTTGTGGCCTTTGCGGGAACGCGGATCAGAAAAAACGCAAGAGAGCTCCTTGTTATCGAAGAGAAACATACGTTCCTGGACGGTCTTTTTGACTTTTTTTCCCTGCCTCTCGTGTATGCGGGCAAATGGCTTTCGGGACAGCTTGTCAGGTACAACGTAGTGCTTCTCGCGCTCAATTTCCTCATTGAAGTTCCTTTTCAGATATTCGTAGAATTCCTGGAGCAATGGCGAGCATTCCTCAAAGAAAAGAGAGAAAAAATTCGCTGATTCCGAAGTTTCTTATAGTCGTTCTTGGACCGACTGCATCGGGGAAAAGCGCCTTGGCTGTAAGGCTTGCTAAAAAATTTTCTGGGGAAATTATCTCTGCTGATTCCAGACAAGTATACAAGGGCTTAGACATAGGCACAGCGAAAGTATCGAAGAAAGAGATGCGGAGCGTTCTGCATCATCTCATTGATATTACCTCTCTTCGCACCAAGGTCAGCGTAGCCTCTTGGCGCAACCTGGCAAGAAAGAAAATCTCTTCTATACATGCAAAAAATAACGTTGCGTTTCTTGTAGGAGGTTCTCCTCTCTATATATATTCATTGGTTGACCAATGGACCATTCCAAACATCAAGCCAAACCCAAAACTACGAAAAAAGTTGGAAAAGTTTTCTCAAGAAGAATTGTTTTTAAAGCTCAAGGTATTGGATCCCGTGCGGGCAGGCACCATAGAAACAAAAAATAAAAGACGTCTTGTCAGGGCTCTTGAAATTATTCTTATGACGAAAAGGCCGGTTCCTCTCCTGCAAAAACGCCGACTCCCCTACCCCACGCTGTTTTTGGGCCTTAACCCAAAAAATCTTGCTTCGCGCATCCATACACGCCAGCTTAGCATGGTGCGAAAAGGGCTGGTGCAAGAAGTAGAAAAGCTCAAACGCAACGGACTCTCCTGGAAACGAATTGATGAGTTTGGTTTTGAATATAAATATGCGGCAGCTCACGCAAGAAAAGAAATCTCAAAGAAAGAAATGATTTCTAAAATAGAAAAAGCAACGCAAGATTTTGTGCGACGGCAAATGTCCTGGTTCAAGAAAGACAAGTGCATCCGCTGGATAAAAAATCTCAAAGAAGCAAAGCTTCTTGTAAAAAAATTCCTCGCTCATCCTTGACCTAGTCTAGGTTAAGTGCAAATCGGATTTGCACAGCTTTTTGTTTTAGGATATACTGAAGCTAATGAAGTATGAGACTGGAACATTTGCGCATATATGCGCGCGTGGAACACGACGCTTGCCTATTGTGCATGACGACCAAGACCGTTGGCATTTCCTCGAGCTCCTCTATTACGTCAACCATACAGAATCTCGGCGCAATCTTTTCCGACAGCTCAAAGAACTGAAAGAAGAGCAAAACACAAAAGCAGCGTTCTTCTGGCCGCCTATGTGGGAGCCGCGGACTCCTATCGTGAATATTGTCGCATATGCGCTCGTCGAAAATCATTTCCATCTTCTGCTTGAACAGCGGCAAGAGAATGGAATCCCTCGATTTATGCAAAAAATCGGGATTGGAATGGCGAAGTATTACAACCAGAAGTACAAGACGAGCGGGAATCTTTTTCAGGGAAAGTACCGAGCAAAGATTGTAGATACCGATGAGTACCTGATGTATGTAAGCGTGTATATACACGTAAAGAATATTCTGGAAGTGTATCCTGGAGGCATGAAAGCGGCGCTTCGAGATGTGGATAAGGCCCTCCGTTGGGCAATCGAATATCCGTTCGGAAGCTTGGGAGATTACGCGGGGAGCAGAAATTCTTCCATTCTTGAGAAAAGCGTACTTGGAAGGATGTTTGAAGAATCTAACTCCTACCGGAAATTCGCAAAGGAGTGTCTTATCGGAATGAACCTCGAGGAGAAGCTTGGAAAACTTGCTGTAGAGTAGTAAAAAGGAAAGGGCTAAGTGCTGTGCAAATCGGATTTGCACAGCATTGCACAGCATTTTTTGCACAGCACTAAACTATCCCGTTAAGATCTGCCTCAAAACCTTATCCGCCGTTTCAGGATCAATGGCTCCTTTGGAAACCGCCGTCATTTTTCCGATAAGGAATTGCAGCGCGGCTATCTTTCCCTTTTTGAAATCCTCTGCTGCCTTGAGGTTGACCGCAATGGTTTCTTTGGCTATGCGCTCAATTTCCGAAACGTCTTGTATCTGAGCAAAGCCTGATTCTTCAATAATATGGTCGGGGTCTGCTCCCGTGGCAAACATCTTCTTGAGAACCTGCTTTGCTACATTACTCGTGATCTTTTGCTGTTCCAAAAGTAGAATTAGTTCGGCGAAGTTCTCCGGAGTGACAAGAAATTCTTTGCCTTTCACAGACCTCCCTTGGAGCAGTCCCAGCAGGTCCGAAATGAGGTAGTTGCAGAGAAGCTTGAGATTTGTTCCTCCGAGCTCTTTGAATTCGCTCGCCGTTTTCTCATAGTAATCCCCAAGATCTCTCTCTTGCACCAGGAAAGACGCTTCTTTCAAAGGAATGCCGTATTCTTCCATGAATCGCGATCTTCGTGCCTGAGGAAGCTCTGGAATACCTTGGCGAAGGCGCGAAATTTCTTCCGCAGAGAAACTGAGCAATGGAATGTCGGGCTCCGGAAAGTAGCGGTAATCGTGCGCCTCTTCTTTTTCCCGCTGAGAGTACGTCTCTCCTTTCTTGTCGTCCCATCCCCGCGTTTCCTGTACCACCTTGGATCCGGATTCAAGGATTTCCTCTTGCCGCTTCAATTCGAATATAATTGCCTGTTCCACGGAACGAAACGAATTAAGGTTTTTTACTTCCACCTTGGTTCCCAATGCGGACTCCCCTGCCTGCGCAGGCAGGCCTTCTTTTCTGATTGATACGTTTGCTTCAACCCGCATCTGTCCTTTTTCCATGTCCGCATCCGAAACTTCAAGGTAACGCAGCAAAATCTGAAGCTCTTGGGCAAAGGCAGCGGCTTCTTTTGCAGAAGTGATTTCGGGTTCTGTGACAAGCTCCATCAAAGGAACTCCCGCCCTGTTAAAATCAACCAGGGAATGCGCGGCCCCCGCAGGATGCATCAATCTTGCCGTGTCTTCTTCCAGATGCACCCTGGTAATATTGATGCGACGTTCTCCTGCCTCGCCGACAGGCGGGCCTATTTGGAGAAACCCTCCTGTGCATAAAGGCATATCGTACTGTGAAATCTGGTACCCCTTGGGAAGATCGGGGTAAAAATAGTTTTTGCGGTCAAACTTTGAATGTTCCGCAATGGTGCAATTGAGGGCTAGGCCGACACGCAGAACTTTTTGTATCGCTGCTTCGTTGGGCACGGGCAAGGTACCCGGATGCCCCAGGCAAATGGGGCAAACGTTCACGTTCGGATTCTTTTCTTGAGGATCATTGAAACAAGAGCAGAACATCTTGCTCTTCGTGTTTAATTCGGCATGTATCTCCAATCCGATCGTGGGGATATATTTCATAAGATTTTCTTTATTCCTCTCCATACTGTTTCATGAATTTCTTCCGGAGACAAGAGCTTGCTTCCTTTCATTTCCTCAACAACGACAAAATCTTTCGGATACAAAGACGCTGCATGAAGATATGAAAGAGATGCGTTCTTTAAATGTTCGAGGTTCTCTTCGTGCAGATCGCTTTTCTTTTTTTTGCGTCGCTCAGAATTATTGCATAATTTTTGCGCAATTTCAGCCGGAATGTTCAAAAAGAATATTTTGTCGGGCTTTGGAATTTTTAAAATTCCGTATTCAAGATCAAACAGCCACTTAAAATATTTAGCTCTTTCCCCTCTATTCGCAATTTTGGAGCCCTGATGCCCTATATTGGAACCTACGTAACGGTCTGAAACAACGATAATTCTTTGTTTGAGCCATTCCCGTATCTGAAAACTCATATCATATCTATCAACGGCATAAAATATGGATGCTTCATATGGACCCACTTCTTTGAGGGATCCAAATGTTCCGGCAAGATATTCTTCCACCATGCCCGCAGATTTTTTTCCGTACTGAGGAAAATCAAGGATTTTTACTTTATATCCTTCTTTTTTGAGATGCGTTGTCAATAATTTCAACTGTGTAGATTTTCCCGCGCCATCAATCCCCTCAAACACGATAAATTTTCCGCGATAAGAATCCCTGTTCATTGTTCATCTGATAACATTATATTCCAAGAGTATTGTGTTCTCTCCCAATGTTTGTGTTGAAACAAGTTGGAGTTTTGTATCTATTTCTTTGTTGAAAAGATTCATCCCTTGTCCGAACAACACGGGCTCCACCGTGAGATAGAGCTTATCTACGACACCCGCCTCCATAAACATTGTGTAGATGGTCGAACCGCCGCAGACAGCCACCTCTTTGTGTCCTGCGGCTTCCAGTTCTTCCAAAAGCGCTTTGGGATCTTTTTGGGTTACCTGAACCCCTTCGTAAGTCCTATCTCTTGAATACACCACGTTATGACGGCCGGGAAGGGGTTTCCCGATGGTTTCAAAGGTATTCTGACCAAATACCACTACCCCCGCTTGTTTTGTCCTGTCGGCAAAGAATTTTTTGTCTTCCCTGCTGGTCCATTCCATGGGGGTATGAGCGGAGTTCTTTGCGATGAAACCGTCTGCCGTAAGAGCCGCTATGATGAATGCCTTCATCGTTTTTTGAACTACACCGCCATGGGAGCCTTAATGGACGGATGATACCGATAATCAAGAAGTTTGATGTCGTCTGTGGTAAAGCTGTCGATATCATTGACTGCGGGGTTCAACCAGAGTTTCGGTAAAGGATAGGATTCCCTGCTCAACTGCTCTTTTACCTGATCAAAATGATTCAAATAGATATGCGCGTCTCCAAGAGTATGCACGAATTCTCCCGGTTCCAATCCCGTAACCTGCGCAAGCATATGCAAAAGCAAGGAGTAAGACGCGATGTTGAAAGGTACTCCCAAAAACATATCGCAGCTCCGCTGATACATCTGAAGAGACAGCTTGCCTTCTGCGACAAAACACTGGAAAAAGGTGTGGCACGGAGGAAGCACCATCTGATCCAACTCTCCCGGGTTCCATGCTTGTACGATGATGCGACGGTCATACGGGGCCTTCTTGATGCGTTCGATTAAATTTTTGATCTGGTCAATGGTGGTGCCGTCTGGTTTTTGCCACGATCTCCATTGAACTCCGTAAATCCTTCCCACATCCCCCTCGAATTTCGCCTTTGGTTTCCAGTAGTCAGCTTCCGCATTCGCGTCCCAGATATGGCTTCCCAACGCATGAAGCTCTTTGACGTCCGAACTTCCCTTGAGAAACCACAGGAGCTCGGCCTTCATTGATTCAAACGCTAACTTTTTTGTGGTTAGCGCGGGGAACCCGTCTGCCATGTTGTAGCGCATCTGCATGCCGAAAACCGCCCGCGTTCCCACGCCGGTCCGGTCTTGACGATCCGTGCCGTGTTCTAAAATATATTGAAGCGCGTCGAGATATAATTTCATAAACCGGAACTTCCAAATCCCTTCTTTCCCCTTTCCGTTTCGTCTGCAATAACGGTTTCTTTGATTTCGAGGGTTTCTACCTTGTGAATGATAAGCTGAGCTATTTTTATTCCTTTTTCAATGTGATAGGGCTCTTTTCCTAAATTAGTAAGTACAACTAAAAGCTCACCCCTATAATTTGAATCTATAACGCCCGCCATCGTTTTAATGTGGTTTTTGACGGCAAGACCAGACTTATCCCACACGAAACCTGCGTATCCTGCGGGAATGGCGAGTTTCAAGCCGGTTTTTACCGCCGCCTTTTCTCCCGGGTTCAAAACAAGTTTCTCAGCGCTAAAAATATTGAATCCCGCGTCTCCTTTATATGATAAAGAGGGCAATGTTGCTTCGGGGTTCAGTTTCTCCACAAGCAGTTTCATACAGGAAAGAATTGAGAAAGCTTGGCGACGATATCCACGTTTGGAATCTGGCGCAACACGACTCCCGCCTCTTGAGCGAACTTCGTGGCGTACTCGTATCTCCCTTTCTTTTTGGAATACTCTTCTTCGTACACAACCTCTTTGATTTTCGCTGAAATGATCACTTTCATGCAATCAATGCAAGGAAGAAAAGAGGTGTAGAGCGTTGCTCCCTCCAGGTTTCCCGAGTTTTGCAGTACCGCGTTGTGTTCTGAATGCAGGACCCTTCTGCAGGAAGTTCCTTCGTCTTCAAAAATGAGGCACCCCACCTCTGTACAGTGAGGCAGGCCAGGCGGAGATCCGTTAAAACCAGTTGCTATAATACGCTTATTTTTTACAATGACCGTGCCTACTCTTCGTTTCGGACACGTTGCCATCACCCCTGCAAGCTTGGAAACCATCATAAAATACTCATCCCAGCTGGGGCGGGCTAAAATCTGCGTCTTTTCTGGGTTTTTGTAATCCGGTTCCATTATTCCACCGTAATGCCCAAACTCTTTGCGGTGCCTTCAATCATCTTCGTTGCCCGATCAAGATCGTCCGTATTAAGATCTCCCAGCTTCTGCTGGGCAATTTCTTTCACTTGCGCCTTGGATATGGTTGCCACCTTGGTCTTGCTTGGATTTCCAGAACCCTTTTCTATGCCTGCTGCCTTTTTGATGAGAGCCGACGCGGTCGGCTGATGGGTCTTGAATTCGTAGGTTCGGTCGGCGTAAATAACGATGTCCACGGGAAGCTTGAAGCCATGCATGGGACGCGTTGCCTCGTTAAACTTCTGGCAGAACTCTCCGATATTCAACCCGTGCTGAGCCAATGCGGGCCCCACGGGAGGAGCCGGAGTAGCCTGCCCGGCCGCAATATGAAGTCGTACCGATGCTTTGATTTTCTTTGCCATATTCCTTAATCTCGTTAAGTTATACTAGAGTTTTTTTATTTGTAAAGAGTCGATCTCCAAGGGAGTATCGCGGCCAAACATGTTCACGAGCACCTTTATCTTTCCCCTCTCCCTATCCACGTCAGATACCCTGCCGTCAAAGTCTTTAAATGGACCGTCTACGATTTTTATCGCATCGCCGGGAACCAGCGCGATCTCGAACCTAGGTTCTTCCTGGCTCATGCGTTTCTTTAGGCTGTCAATTTCTTCTCTGGAAATGGGAAGCGGCGTGGTGCCAGCCCCAATGAACCCGGTCACGTTGGGCGTGTTGCGAACCACGTACCAGGAATCGTCTGTCACGATCATTTCCACAAGCACGTATCCTGGATAGATCTTTTCTTCTATCACCTTGCGCTTTCCGTTCTTGATCTTGACTTTCTTCTCTTTGGGCACAATCACGCTGAAAATCTTGTCTTCCATGCCCAGAGATTCAATGCGCTGCTTAAGATTGCGAGCCACGGCGTCTTCATACCCCGAATAGGTATGGATGACGTACCAATTGCGCTCTTGAGAAGGTTGCTGCTTTGCCATATGTTACGATATGACTTTCTCCAAAAACTGCACGAACACAAAGTCCACTCCTCCCAAGAATAGGGCGGTGGCCAGGGTAATGGCAACTACAAGCAGGGCGTTCTTAAGCACCTCTTTTCTGGTGGGCCAATTGACGCGCCGCGCTTCCAGACGCACTTCCTGAAGAAACGTAGTGAGACCTTGCAAGTTCATGGACAATCTTTTGTACCTTGGAAACTTCTAAATGTCAAGATTTTTTACCGATTTTGCATGCGTCTGGATAAATTTCTTTCGGGGCAGCACTTCATCTCCCATGAGTATATCGAAGGTCTTGTCCGCCTCTTTTCCGTCGTCGATACCGACGCGAAGAAGCACCCGATTGGCAGGGTCCATCGTGGTCTCCCAGAGCTGGTCTGGATTCATTTCTCCCAAACCCTTGTATCGCTGGATGGAGACGCCCTTCTCTTTTTCCGGATTCTTCTTGTCGCGCGCAATGGTTTTCAAGATGTCTTCTTTCTGGATATCGGAATATGCATACGATATCTGCTTTCCAGCCTGAATGCGGTATAGGGGAGGCTGGGCAATATACAAATATCCCCGCTCAATCACCGGCTTGAAATATCGGTAGAACAAGGTGAGCAGGAGCGTGCGGATGTGCGAGCCGTCAACGTCCGCATCCGTCATGATGATGATGCGCTGGTAGCGAAGCTTTTCAATGTCAAAATCCTCTGCAATGGCAGCTCCCAAAGCGATGATAAGGGCCCTCACTTCCTTGGATTCCAGGATCTTATCCAGCCTTGCGCGTTCCACGTTCAAGATCTTTCCCCGCAGAGGCAGAATGGCCTGAAATCTCCTGTCGCGGGCCTGCTTGCCCGACCCTCCGGCCGACTCTCCTTCCACGATGTATAGTTCGGATTCCTCCGCGTCGCGGGAAATGCAATCTGCGAGTTTTCCGGGCAAAGAAAGTCCTTCCAGGGCTCCCTTGCGGAGCACGGTCTGACGAGCCGCCTTGGCGGCCTTTCGTGCCTTTGAAGCCAGCAGGCATTTCTCTATGATGCCTTTTGAATCCTGGGGATTGCGCTCCAGGAAATCCGTCAGGCCTTCCGTAACAACGGTTTCCACCGCGGTCTTGGCTTCCGGGTTGCCGAGTTTTGCTTTTGTCTGCCCTTCAAACTGGGGATCTCTCAACTTTATCGAAACGACTGCGGTAATGCCTTCCCGCACATCGTCTCCGGTCAGGGTATCTTCTCCTTTCAGATAGTTGTTCTTCTTTGCGTATTCGTTGAGCGTACGGGTAAGCGCCGATCGGAACCCCGTCAGGTGCGTTCCTCCTTCTCCCGTAAGAATGTTGTTGGCGAAGCTCTCCTCATAGGTTTCAAACTCTTCCATATACTTGAACGCGACCTCCACCACGATGCCCTCTTTTTCTCCTTTCACGAAAAACACGTTGTCGTGATTGGAAGGATTATCCTGCGTAAGATAGTGCACATAGGAAGCCAATCCTCCTTCGAAATAAAACGTGTATGCGGATTCCTCTCCGTCGCGCTTATCCATAACGATAATCTTCACTCCGGGAGTGAGGTACGCCTGCTGGCGCAAATGAGAAAGAATCTTTTTAATATCGAAGTTGATTTCCCGGAAAATCTCCGGATCAGGTTCAAAGAGTATCGTGGTGCCCCTTATCCTGGAGGGTCCCACCTTCATAACCTTGCTTTTGGCTTTTCCCCGGCTATACTCTTGCACATACTTTGTTCCATCCCGCGACACTTCCGCTTTCAGATATATAGACAACGCGTTCACCACGGATACTCCAACGCCGTGAAGGCCTCCCGACACCTGGTATGCCTTGCCTCCGAACTTGGCTCCCGCGTGCAGGGTCGTGAGTACGGTTTCAAGAGCGGATTTCTTGGTCTGGGCGTGTTTGTCCACCGGAATGCCTCTTCCATCATCTGTCACCAGAACCTGATTTTTGGGAAGCAGGGTAATCTCGATATTCTTGGCGTGGCCCGCCATGGCTTCATCCAAAGAGTTGTCCACCACCTCCCAAATGAGATGGTGAAGACCATCAAGGCCGGTTGACCCGATATACATGCCGGGCCTCTTTCTGACGGGGTCTAATCCTTCAAGAACAAAAATCTCCTTTGCGGTATACGCTTCCCCCTTGCCCTCTTTGGGAGGGGTTTTTTTTATCTTCTTTTTAGCCATGGAGTTATAGTATAATTATAGCATATTTGCTACCTTATTTCTGCCTTAAATTGCCTGGCCGTCTGCCTATAAACTTCATCTTGAATGGCATCAACTTCGCCTGAAACCAACGTCCTGTCGCTGCTTCTATAGACGATCCGGTAGGTATAGCTCATTTTATTGTCCCCGAATTTTTCTGCATTTTCGTATTTATCGATGAGCTCCACCTGTTCTACTAAATCTCCGCCCAAGTCCCGTATCAGATCAAAGTAGTTGTTCGGCACGAAGTTTTTATCAACCACAAACGATATGTCGCGAGTGATTGGCGGAAATTTTGAAACTTCTCTGAATTTATTGCCAAGTTTGAGCTGTTGTTTTACCCGCTCGTCCTGAGACCAGAGCAACCTAATATCCGGCAACTCCATTGATGCCATAGCTAAACGCTCAAGGCCAAATCCGAATGCCCATCCATTATACCCGTGGAGGCCGAAGTTTGATAAGACGCTTTTTCGCGGCAATCCCGATCCGAGCATCTCTGTCCAGTGACCTGCGACCTCTGCCTCCATTTCAAAGCTGGGGTCGGTATAGGGAAACGTATGTTCATAAAAACGGAACTTTACATCGCTGCCGAAAATATTCCGCGCGATGTCGGAAAGAACGTTCTTTAAATCTTCGGGAGTTATGATCCTTTGGTTATCCGGCGCAAGATATAATCCGCCGATCTGATGGAACACATTCGTGTGCTTGCGATCTATTTCATCCTTGCGATACACCTTGCCGTAGCAGATCGCGCCAAACGATTCATTTTTTCTAATCCTTTCTTTAATAACGGGGTGATTCAAGTAGTAGTACCAAAATACCGTATCGTGTGTCCGCAACACATACTCATCGTTGACATAATACGTATCTGACGTGCTGCGCGCGGGATGCCCCGGAGGCATATTAAACATGTCAAACAGGATGGGTACGGGAATAATTTCCGGTATCTTAATGACATCAAACTCCTCAAGGCCTTTGACGCTCAGCGTACGATCAACGATTTCTTTCAATGGGCTGCTTTTTTCTCTGGACAGGTCGGGAAGATCAAGAAAACGAAGCAATCTTTTTGCTTCAGGATCATCTCTTTTTTCAAGAACCCTCCGCATCTCCCGCTCCTCCGGAGAGGCGATTTCTATGTATTGCTTGCCCGTGTCCATTTATCTATTATACCCGAAAAAATGCCCAAAATCAAACGTTGCCCTTACCCTATGTCGCTAATAACAACGATCGTGGTTATAAACGACATCTTTAACGAGATTAAGTTTTTATTTCCAAGCTATTGACATTTTATACAGATATGTTAATCTATTTTTAGTACGAAAGGGGGATGACGTGCCGAAGTACAAGCTCATTGGCGGTACCAGCGGGTTTGAAAGCACGGTGGATGCCGTGAACAAGTTCCTCGAGGAGCACCCCGGCGCTGATGCAGTGGCATGGCCCAGCATCTCCGGCGGCGGGACCTTGAACCATGGGATCCGAGACGGCAGTCTCTACGCCGTGGTCAGGCTCCCGGACTAGTCGCCTTCCTCAGTCCAAGCCTTGTGAAACTCTCAGTCGTTCCGAAGGGAACGCGAGATGGAACCACAAGGCTCTTTTCTTTACATACGGTGGAGATGTTAGACGCCTGGCGTCTAACACGTTAGCGAGAACGGTGGGGGCGATAGTGATTTTTGTAGCATCTTTTTAATCGTTCTGAGTCCCCATCCAGACTTTAGGTATATTTCCCTACACTTTGCATCACGCTTATTTATAAATGCTTCGTAGAAAACAAGTTTATAGGGACGAAAAGGTTTTGTGGCTGAACTTTTGCCGCTGTTATGTTCTCTCAATCGTTTTCGAAGATCGACGGTATAACCAATATAGAAACTGCCGTTCTTTTTGCTTTGCAGTATGTATACGTAATAAAACATAGTTGGCGAAACGTAATAATTTCCTTCGGAAATTAAACGTTTCAGCCACGTTTAAATTTTCCCCAGGGAAAATTTATTACGTGGCGCGGGCGAAGGGATTTGAACCCTCGGTCTTCTGATTGACAATCAGACGCTTTGACCAGACTAAGCTACGCCCGCAACGTAAAATTTGCTCTGCAAATTAACGTTGCAGGAACGTTGAATTTTGTCAAGCAAAATTCTTACGTTCCGCATATATTCATGTTTGTGCCAGTGAGAGGAGTCGAACCTCTGTCCAGGGCTTATGAGTCCCTTGTTCTAGCCGTTGAACTACACTGGCATC
>C687J35174_10006373_pt1 | contig 15388 bp, 19 predicted proteins | sample RifCSPhighO2_01_FD_35174 | JGI IMG/M metagenome (IMG submission 35174) | reverse complement strand
ATTTTTAATGCTGATTTAAAATCTTCATCTGTAACTCTTAATTTTTCTAAAACTTCATCTGAAATTTTTGTTTTTTCATTTAATTTTAATTCAGGAAGTATTCTTCTTAAAACACTCATTGCAGCTTCCTTACATAATGCACTTAAGTCAGCTCCAACAAATCCATGAGTAACTTCAGATATTTTTTCTAGCTTAACATCTTCTGTAAGAGGCATGTTTCTTGTATGAATCTTTAAAACTTCTAATCTTCCTTTTTTATCTGGAACACGAATGGAAATTTCACGATCAAATCTTCCTGGACGTCTAAGAGCAGGATCAACTGAGTTTGGACGATTCGTTGCAGCGATAACAACAACATTTTTTCTTGCTTTTAATCCATCCATCATTGTTAATAGTTGAGCAACAACTCTTCTTTCTACCTCTCCTCGAGTTTCTTCTCTTTTTGGAGCGATAGCATCTATTTCATCTATGAAAATTATTGATGGGGCTGATTTTTCTGCATCTTCAAATATTTGACGAACTCTTTTTTCCGACTCACCGTAGAATTTATTCATAATTTCAGGACCATTAATTAAAATAAAATTTGCATCAGATTCATTTGCAACAGCTTTTGCAAGTAATGTTTTTCCTGTTCCAGGTGGACCATGTAAAAGAACTCCTGCTGGAGGTTCTATTCCAAGTCTTGAAAATATTTCAGGATGTTTTAATGGAAGTTCAACCATCTCTCTAATCTTTTTAACTTCCTCTTCTAAACCACCTAAATCTTCATATGTAACATCTGGAATTTTTTCTTCAATAATTTCCTGAGCTTTTGGACTTAGAGTTAATTCTGTATTTTCAGTAATAACAACAGCTGCTTTTGGATTACTATCAACAACAACAAATTTTAATGATCCAAGACCGAAACTTCCCATGAAATCATTTTCAAATACATTAAATATATCATCAAAGAATGGAGAGTCTGACATTGTTTTTCGTCTTCTTCTTGTTCCACCTAAGGCTACAATATCTCCTTTAGTAACAGCTCTTCCCAGTAAACCTCGCTTGAATAATTCAGGATTTGCTTGAACTGTAATTCCTGTTTGAGCAGGTGCAATTATTAATGTTTTAGCTTCTTTAACTTCTGCTTTTCTTACTTTTACAGCTTCACCAATAGATGTTTTAGCATTTCTTCTTAAAATTCCATCCATTCTTATAACTTGAGATCCAACATCTGTAGGATAAGCTCTATCTACAATTCCAACTGTTGTTCTTTCTCCTTCTATTTCAACTATATCTCCTGCATGGACTCCAATTAAATGCATTGTTTCAGAATCTATTCTTACAATACCTTTGTAAGCTTCTTCTTGGAGTGCTTCCATTACTTTTAGTTGAGTTTCCATTTTATTTTCTTATTCTTTTTGTGAATATAATACTTACTGTTCTTGGGTTTTGCATTTGTAAGTTAATGAATTCTTGAATGTTTTCTTGTTCTTGTTCAAAATAATGTATTATCTCTCTTGGAATTGATACACAATATGAGTTTCCTACCATTCTTAATTTAACTTTGTAATTTTTCTCTTTAAATTTTTGAAATTCTTCATATTCTTTTATATCAGTAGGATGGTACCATGTTTTGTTACAATCATTACATTTAGCTGCTCTTATTTTAAAGTTATCTTTATCTATTATTATCTTTTGCGTTACTTTATTACAATTATCGCATAATATTGTTGTGTTAAAGATGTCCATTTTTGTATACTTTATGTGTGTATACGGAAGGTGTATATAAATGTTTCGGATTTTGTAATTCTACACAAAGATTGATTACTATAAATTAATAGAATTCTTTAAATATTATAACGTTATTTCATTTTTATGGCCGATAATCTTCTAAATTCCAAAGAAGCAAGAGAATATTTGAATATAGACCAAAAAGAATTTGAAAACTATTCAAGAAACAGCAAAGAAATAAAATCATCAGAACGTAGTGGAAAATATTTTTTCAAAAAAGAAGATTTAGATTCCTGGAATAAGCTTAAAGAATCTAGAACAGTTATTCTTTCTCTTTCAGAATATGAAAAATGCTTTGAATTTGCTATAAAAATGGCATATTCCACAAAAGCCAGCCATGGAACTGGAATCCGCGGAGTAAGAAGCGAAGTTCAAATGTCTGATGATTTTATCCTGGGGGTTCTTGCAGAACATGGGGTTCAGAAATTTCTAAGAGATAAATTTAAAGTTAAAATAGAACTTGATATGGTGGTTCACCCTGAATATATAACTCCGCAGGATTTTAAGAGCATTCAGGAAAATGGAAAAAATAGAGCTATGAAAATAGGTGTAGCTGTAAAATCCAGCAAATGGAAAAATTGCTTTAATATAGTTCCGCCAATAGAATATGAGAATGATGGAAGAAAATCTGAGGTTTATATTTTTGCAAGAGTAGGATTGCCATCAGATCATTTATTCAGAATTTTAAGAGATCATTCTTTTTTTAAGTCTGTAAAAGATTTTTTAGAGAAATCAGATGGCTTTAGGAAAATAAAAGAACTCAAAGAAATACCAGTATGGATTGCTGGTTTTTCATATCATGATGAACTTGAAAAAAGAACCAGTGTTCCCGGGCTGGAATTCTCCGGAAATCCAAATTACCGCTATGTAAAATCTGTCGGAGATATGCATAATTCTGACAAAGAATGGAAAGAATTAGTTAAAAAACTTTAAAATGCCGGATAATCTTACAAAAAAGCAAAGAAGCTATAATATGTCTAGAATTCGGAGCAAATCCACAAAATCTGAATTAAAATTTAAAAAAGACCATCAAGAATTTATTTATCAGCCTAAAATTTTTGGGAATCCTGATTTTATCGATTTGGAAAATAAAATAATAATATTCATTGATGGTTGTTTCTGGCATAAATGTCCCGATCATTATAAATCTCCAAAATCAAACCGACACTATTGGATTCCAAAAATAGAAAAGAATGTCATAAGAGGTGCTGAAGTAAAAATGGCATATAAAAACTCTGGATGGAAAATCAAAAGAATCTGGGAGCATGAATTAAATATTAATTAAAACTTCCTGTTCATCAAATTTTTCGCCTTTTAGTATAATCATCATACTCTTTGCTATTCTTTCTATAACTGGAACTGTGACGCTATTACCTGCCTGATGATATAATCTGCTATCTGCAATTTCTGGCAGATTAAAATTTTTTGGGAATCCCTGAAGCATAAAACATTCCTTAGGTGTAAGCTTCCTTATACCAATTCCATTTTTTATGATTGGGACATTATGGCCACCAAGACCCATATTGGCAGTTAATGTTGGAACAACTCCTTTTTTATTAACTCTCACATATTTCCTTCTCCATTGATAAACAGCATACTCTGAATCAATATCTTTCTTTATTTTTTCAAATAATGGCTTGTCGTTATAATAATATTTTTCGGCAGTCTGTTCTGCAGTAAATTCTCTAAAGCTTTTTTTTAATGGAATTTGCTTTGGAAATTCAAATGCTTCTGCCTTTGATTTATTACGGAAACCGACAATGAAAATTCTTTCCCTATTCTGGGGAATGTTTCCATGAGTCATACTGTTAAGTATTTCAGTCTTTATATGATATCCCAAACTTTCTAGAGTTTCTTTTATTATATTAAATGTTTTTCCTTTATCATGCCCCTTAAGATTTTTAACATTTTCAAGAAGAAATGCGTTAGGTTTTCTTTCTTCTAGAATTTCAGCTATTCTAAAAAATAAATTTCCTCTTGCTTTTTCATCTCTGAATCCTTTTCTATATCCTGCTATGCTAAATGCCTGGCATGGAAAACCTGCTATTAAAATATCAAAATCAGGCAGTTTATGTATATCTAATTTCCATATATCTTCTGTATTCAGCTTAGGATTATTAAAATTCAAATCATAAGTAAGCTTACAAATTTTATCAAAATCATTAGCAAATACTGTCTTGAAACCGGCATTTTCAAAACCAAGCCTTATTCCACCGACTCCTGCAAATAAATCTAATGTTTTAAATATCATATATAACTAAAAGAACAACAAATATTTAAATCTACTGAGAAATAAAATAAAGATAAAAAAACTCCTATACAAAAAACTAAGATAAATGTTAATTTACCTTTACTTTACTTGTTTTCTTTAGCGTAGTCAACCATACCTTGAAAATCGACCCCAACTACAGGTTCATTCCCAACAACCCAAGCATCATGGCCAGAGGGTAACAAGGACACACTTCCAGGTTTTAAGTCTATTTCTGTGCCGTCAGACATTAAAACATGCATTGTTCCTGATATAAGATATTGAAAATGTGGGGCTTCACACCATTCTGTTTTAGCTATAGGCTTTACATGCTCAGACCATTTCCATCCTGGTTCAAATGTTGCTTTTCCAACCATTGCACCCCCAATATTAACTAGTTCTACCTTTCCCTTTTCAAATTTTCTTACTTCATCAGGAAATTTAAAATTCTTTTCTTCCATTTTTTCCATTTTTTTGTTCTCCTTGTTATTAACAAATTAATCTAATTTTAAAATAATTTTTACTATATTTCTATCTTAAGAAATAAAATGAAGCGCAAACAAATGATTATTATAAACTATTGGAACTAAGATAACGGTTGTTTTTACTTCTCCTTTACCTTTTTTCTTAAATGTAACTTTAATTGTTGAGCCAATTAACTTTTCCATTGCATTTTTATAAGTATTTGCTAATAATTTTTGACTTCCTTTTGAAACTGAAGTATCTAGAAAAGAATCTTCTATGTTATCAATCTCAGAAGCTGATTTATATCCAAGAAGAGAAGCAAATTTCTTATTGCATTTCTTATGAGAATCATCTAGGTAAATATAGATGGCTTGACTAGAATTCTCAAATAAAGGCTTTAGTTGATTAAATAAGCCATTTACAAGTTCTTCATGATGTTGATGTTCGTCCATAAAAATAAAGATATTAAGTTGCTTATATAGATTGCGAATTACGAAAGATATATATTATGTAAGTAAATTAAATCAATATGGGACATTGGGCAAAATCATTATTTGGAAAAGATAAGATTGGAAGTATAGGAATAGTTTTAGCTGGAACTAATAAAAAAGAATTTGAAAAAAAGATATTAAGTTATTTTGATAAAACTTTAAATTTTAAAGATTCGGTTTATCATGCTTATTTAGCTAGAAAAAATAATATAGATTATCCTATTGTGTTTAATGTTTATGGAGCTCCTGCAATGATAGATGTTATGACTGAAATGCATGATGGGGGATGTAGAACTATAATATTTGTTGGATATGCTTATGGTGGTTTTAAGAATATTAATATCGGAAGTGTTGTAGTGCCTAACCAAGCTTATCATTTTGATGGAATCTATCATGGAATAAGATTAGATAAGAAAATGTCTTTGCCTGATAAAGAATTAAAAAATAAAATAGAAAATTTATTTAATAAAAATAAAATAAAATTTGTAAATGGAAATGATATATCTGTACCGGCTGTTTCGTTTCAATTACCTCATGATAATAAGGAATATAAAAAAATTAATCCTTTAACAGTTGAGATGGAATTAGCTTCCTGTCTTTCAAGAGCAAAAGAGATTGGAATAAGATCAGTTGGAGTTTTAATAATAAGTGATAATAGAAGTAAAGGTATTCATGAGAAAGATGTGAAGAATACAAGGAATAATGCTAAGACAAAAGTTGTAAAAGTAATAATAGATAATATTAATAATTTTAAATTAAAACCATTAAAAGGAAAAAAGTTTGATTTAGATAAACATTTGGCTTCTATTATTCATGATCCTAATGATAAAGTGAATGTTTATAGGAAGAAATAAATATAATAATATATCAAGAACAATATGGATAAATCATTAATTGAAAAATTACTTGAAGCATGTAAAGAACATGATGAATTAGTTAAAAAGTGTGAAGCAAATAATCATCCAAAATCCAAAGATTTGTTTGGTGTTTATCGAAAAGTTGAGGATACTGGCTTTATTCATTTAGTTCGTAGTATGTATTGTCAAAATTGTGGACCTTATGACCTATCTTTAACAGAAAGAGAATATAAAAATAGTGAAAGAGAATGGCATAGAATATTAACAACGCCAACAATTTAGATATGTTTTTATATTTTTCTTAACATCCAATAATTATGAGCGGACTTATCATACCAAAAACTTATATCGAAAATATTGAAACTCCTCTTATATTCTTAGCAGGACCAATTAGGAGTGCTCCAATATGGCAAGATAAAGCTGTAAATATCTTATTATTGAAAGATCCTAAGCTAACCGTAGTTTCGCCTAGAAGAGGAATTAGAAGTAGTATTAATAAATTTGTTTTAAATGGGGATGAAAATTATTTTCCAAGACAACGTTCATGGGAAAGATACCATTTAAATATAGCATCAAAAACAGGAGCAATTTTATTTTGGCTGCCTGGAGAGATAGATCATAATTGTGAAAAGGTTTATGCTGCAATGACTAGAAAAGAATTAGGAGATTGGTCAACAGCTTATAAATATGACAAATCAATTCGTTTTTGTATTGGGAGTGATGGAAAGTTTTCAGAATTAGATACTTTAAGATATGATTTATTAATGGATATCCCTAATAAAGATATTAAAGATAGTTTAGAAGAAACATGTGAAGAAGCTTTAAGATTGGCTAATCAATAGGTTTAAAAGGTTTTCTAATGTATATTCTATAGAATATAGTTATAGGGGGTATAAAATGGTAGATTATGCAGCTGTTGTGTATATAGGAGCAATGTTAAAAAAAGATAAGATTATGGAAACTTTTGGAGCAAGATATGGGGAAAAAATTAGAGATATTTGTAAAAAAGATAATGTCCCAAATACTGAAGGAAAGAAATTTTGTAGTGAATGTGGAAGTAATTTAAAATATAAAGAAAAGATAAGTGACGGCATAGAATCTTTTTCAGATTTAGAAAATCTTCCAATTTTAGGAGAGAATGGCTTAGAAGTTATTATATTAAACAATGAGGTTAATGGTGTTGATGGTGCAGTTGTAGGAAAAAGAATAGTAAATACAATTTATTTAAGTGAAGAAGGTGGAAAGGTAGAAGAAATAAAGCCATATGAGGATATATTAAAATTAAAGGAAAAGCTTTCTATTGTAGGAATACCTGATCCTGTAAAAATGTATTTAGTTACAGATGTAAATTAGTAATTCTTTTTTCTTTTATCAATAACCTTATAAAACTAATTAACTTAATATTATTATGATAGAAATTAAAGGATTAACTACAGTTTATGGCCCTGGAGCAAGCGGCAAAACAACATTATGCTTAATGAAAGCTAATGAAGAATCTTATAAGAATAAAGTTGTTTATCTAGATACTGAAAATGGATTTAATTTAGACAGATTAAATCAGATGAATAATAATATAGATAAAAATCTAGATAATATAATAAGATTAAAAGCAGATAATTTTAAAGATCAGCAGGAAAAGATAAAGATGTTGTTTAATTTAGTTAAAGATAGCAAAGCTTCATTATTAATTGTTGATAGTATAGGAATTCATTATAGGAAATTGGTGAGAAATCATAGTTCTTTAGCTAATTCTATGTTAATAAGCCAAGTTAGAATATTAAAAGATATTAGCAAGTATATTCCTGTATTAGTAACTAATCAAGTTTATTCTGATATGAACGATGGAGTTAGAATGTTGGGTGGAAAGATATTGGAAGGAAGTGATATGTTAATTGAGTTAATTAAAGCAAATAAAAGAAAATGTGTAATTTGGAAGCCAATTAAAGAGGAGTTTTATTTTGATATTGATGATAAAGGATTAAGAAGAATATGAAAAGACTTATAACTATGTTCTAAAAGATATTTTCTATAAATGTCATTAGAAAAGAGGCTTGGTGTATTTGTAGCTGCAGCAGCAGTTGTATATGGTGGATGTGCTAATAAAGATGATAAACCTAAAGATTATGATGTTTATGGCCCTAGAATGATAGCTATAGTTCATCCTAACTTATATTCTTGGAAATCTGGACCCGATAGTGTTAAAGTAACTGTAGATGCAATGGAGGTATATATTGATTCAGATGATGATAAAAAAACAGTTGAACAATATTTAGTTTTTAATAGATGTTATAATGAAAATCGTCAAATGTTATTGGTATCTAAGAATTTTGTAAGGGCTGAAAGAGATACTGTTTTTAATGGATTGAATAGCAGGTGTCTTTTAAAAAAAATGTCTCCTAAAGATGTTAAGAAATTTGATGTGGAATATAGAGAACTGGTTAGAATAGGATTAGTTCCTGAACCAATGAGAATTCCATATATTTAATGTTATTCAGAATTTAATTGCTGCTTAGCCCACTCTTCTTTTAATTTACAATTTTTATTTATACAATAATCATAAGGTCTTTTACCTTTTCTTATTATTTTAATTACAGGAAACCCGCATTCAGGGCAGACAGTTCCAGTTGGCTTAGCAAGTCCATTTTTAGGCATAGAAAATGTATTTTTACAATCTGGATATTTTGAACATGCAATAAAATATGATTTAAATCTTTTAGAAAACATTATTCTTAAGTCTCCTTCTTTGCATTTGTCACATTTTCCTACAATTTGATAATCATCTCTAGTTTGATTTACAGCTTCTGATAAAGCCAAGCCGATGTTATGTTCATTTTCCTTGAAATGTGTAAATATTTTATTTAAAGTTTCTTTTGCTTCAGCTATAACTTCTAAACTTTTCTTCTTTTGTTCTTGGATTTCATTCATTTCCTCTTCAAAATGTTCAGTTAAAGCTACATCAATAATTTCAGGACAATATTTCTCCAAAGTTTCTATTGTTTTAATTCCAAGATTAGTTGCTTCAAGAGAAGTTTCTTTTATATAATGTCTAGAATAAAGAGTTTCAACTATAGAAGAACGAGTTGCTTTTGTTCCAAGATTTAAAGTTTCCATTAATTTTATTATTGAAGCTGGAGTGTAACGTTTAGGAGGCTGGGTTTCTTTAGATAATAATCTTGTTTCAATAACTTTTACTTCTTTATTTTCTTTTAAATCAGGCAATGTTTCTTCTTTGAATGTTGCATATTTACCATAAAATTTATGCCATCCTTTATCTACAGTTCTAGTACCTTTAGAAATAAATATTTCTTTGTTAATATCAATATCAACTGTCATTGTTTCTCTTGTTGCTTCTTTTGCAAATGCTGCTAGTGTTCTTCTAACGATTAAATCATATAATTCTTGTTCTTCTTCTGATAATGTTTCGGGAAGTTCTCCTGTTGGATGAATAGCTGGGTGAGCAGGATCTGTTTTCTTACCATTATTCGGATTTAATTTTTCTTTTAGTAATTCATTACATAATTCTTTATAATTTTCTTGTTTAGATAAATCTTTAATTATTTTTTTATAATTTAAAGCAGGAGGTAATTGTTGAGATGATGTTCTTGGATAACTGATTAATGCAGCTAAATAAAGTGATTGGGCAATTTCTAAAGTACGACTAGGTTGAATTCGGAAATTTCTATAAGCTTCTGTTTGCAATGAAGTTAAATCAAAGGGAGCTGGGGGAGTTTGTTTAAATTGTGATCTTGAAACTTTAATAATTTTAGCTTTTTTTGCTGCATTTACTTTATTAAATATGTTTTCTGCATTTTCTTTATCTTCAAATTTACCTTGTTCATGATAAGCAATAAACTTTTCTTCTTTTTCTTCTAAATCGGCTTCTATTTCCCAATAAGGAACCGGGATAAAAGCTTTAATTTCTTTTTCTTTATCAACGATTAATTTTAAAGTTGGACCTTGAACTCTTCCGGTTGATAATAATTTATATTGTTTAGTTGCGTTTTTTATCGATAATGTTAATGCGCGGCTAGTATTGATCCCATGAATCCAGTCAAGAATATGTCTTGTTTCTCCTGCTTCTATTAATGGAAAATCAACATGAGGTTTTGCTTCTTTAAAAGATTTTATTAAATCATCTTTTGTTAATGTTGAGAATTCCATTCTTTTAGCATCTTTTACATTACAAATATATCTTAAAATATTATAGCCTAGTAATTCTCCTTCTATATCTTTATCTGTTGCCAAATAAAATTCTTTGGCATCTTTTGATGTTTTTTTAATAGTATCATAATATTTTTTTGTGAATTTAGATGATTTAGAATTTATGTAACTTGGTTTCCATTCTACATCATAGACGGGATATGTCCAACCTTTCTTTTCTTTTTCAGCTAATCCAAATAGATGACCAACTGCACATCCAACTATTATTTCTTTACCATCATGGGTTATTTCATAATAAGGGGCTCCTTTATCTGAATTTTTCTTTATTTTTCCGTCAGATAGAGCGGTAGCTATTTTTAAACATGCACTTGGTTTTTCTGTTAAAATATAGGATTTCATATTAAATTTATTTTTTGAAAGGTTTAAAAAGCTATTTATTTAGAATTTCTATTCGATATTTATTATTTTTCCGTTTCTTCCGACATTTAATACAGTTGTTTTGCCTATTTTCTCTTCGATACCTTCTGCTTCATGAACATGACCACATATAACTAAGTCTGGCTGAAATTGATCAATTGCCTGTTTTAATCCAGATGAACCTGTAACAAAGTTTGAGAATTTTTCCATTTTTGTATCTGCTGGATGAATATGTGTAACCCATATTTTTGTTTTTGAGTTTTTTGTGTAATAAACTCCTTTTTTTATTGAATTAAAAAATTCTTCATCATCTAATTGAGTTAATCCAACATTTGCTCCGCCTACACCTACAATTCCTATTCCGTCATAATTAACAAAAGACATATGTAAGTTTTTGGCATTGTAAACTTTAGCTAGAAAATCCATTGTTGCATTTGTTTCATGATTTCCAGGAATTAATAATAACCTTTTATTTTTAGATGCAAAATGTCCAACTATACCATCTACATTTTCTTCTTCTACTATATCTCCATTTAGGATAATTAAATCTACGTTTTCCTTTTCAGCCAAATCTGCTAGTTTTTTGGCTTTAATTCTATCTCCATGGAAATCTCCGGCTGCAAGTATTTTCATAATAATATTAAGAGAAATTGGTTTTTAAGGGTTTTGGTTAGATAAATTAAACTTACTCTTTGTCAAGATAATAGCATATTTCTAGAATGCTCTCAGAATAATCCCTACTAGTTCTTTCTGGATTACTAAAATCAGCGCCAGCATAAAGTCTAGTTTCTTTTTCTAAAACTTTCCAGCTTTCTCGAAAAGATTCTAAAAAAGTGTCTGCATATATGGGGTTAAACTTTATTGTTTCTCCAAGTGCTAAATCTAATAGGACATTCTCTAAAACAAAATCATGAGTTGGTGTTTTTGATCTATCAATTTTAGTAGGTTGTTTATCATTCATAATAATCTTATCATCTATAAAATGCAATCTTGTTCTTATATTTATTTTTGCCATATTATCTCTTCATAAATTAAGGTTAGAAAAGCTTTTAAAACTATTTATACAAAAATTTATAAGTAAACTAAACATATTCTTATTATGAACATTTTAGTCAAATGTCAAGTGTGTAATGTGAGAATTGCTGAAATTCCTTGTCCGAGATGTGGAAAGAATGTTTGTAATCTGCATTTTGATAGCAAAAAAGGTATTTGTGTGATGTGTAGCAAAGGGAAGGTTTTATAGTCTCTTTTTCTTAGAAATTTTCTTTTCTTCAATAACTTTAACTCCATTCATATATTTTTGTAAAACTAAAGGAACTTTTATTGATCCATCTTTTTGTTGGTAATTTTCAACGATACAAGCGATCATTCTTTCAGTTGCTATTGCTGTATTATTAAGAGTATGAACAAATTTTCTTGTTGCTTTATCATCATATTTTATATTGCTTCTTCTTGCTTGATAATCTAGACAATTAGAACAAGAACCTAGTTCACGATAAGCTTTTTGACTCGGAAAATAACCTTCAAAATCTATTGTTTTAGTTGGAACTCTTCCCATATCTTGAGATGATAGAATAATAAAGCGAAATGGAATTTTTAGCTGTTTTAACATCTCTTTTGAGTTATTTAATATCAAATCAAATTCTTTCCATGAATTTTCAGGAGTGCAAAAAACAAATTGCTCTATTTTTTCAAATTGATGTGTTCTAAAAATTCCTTTTGTATCTTTTCCATGACTTCCTGCTTCTTTTCTAAAACAAGGAGAAACTCCAGCAAATCTTATTGGTAAATCTTTTGTTTGTAAAGTTTCATTTGAATAGTAAGCATTTAATGCATGTTCGGCTGTTCCTATAAGATAAAGATCTTCATCTTCTATTTTGTAAATCATTTCTTCAAATGCAGCTAGAGGCAATGCTCCTTTTAATGAAGCTTTATTTAACATGTAAGGAGGCTGCATTAATATAAAACCTTTTTTTGATAAAAAATCCAGAGCAAAATTAATAATTGCGTAATTTAATCTTACAATATCTCTTTTAAGATAATAAAAACGAGCTCCTGAAACTTTTGCTGCTTTTTCAATATCAACTAAATCTAGATTTAATAATAATTCTTCATGTCCTTTTGCAGGAAATTTTGATTTAGATATTTTTCCGAAAGTTAATATTGTTTTATTTTTTGATTCATCTCCGATTGGAACTGATTTATCAACTAAATTAGGAAAATTTTCAAAAATAAATTCTCTTTTAGTTTCTAAATCTTTTAATTCATTTTCTAATTCTTGGATTTTTTTAGGAAGTTCTTTTGATCTTTTAATAATATCATCTATACTTTTTCCTTGTTTTTTAGCTTCATTTATTCTAACACTTGTTCTATTTCTTTCTGCTCTAAGCTCTTCTGTTTGCTGTTTAATTGTTTTCCATTTAGAATCTAGAGATAAGAACTCGTCTACTTGATTTGGATTCAATCCACGTTTCTTTAAACTATCTTTTACTAAGCTTGGATTTTCTCTTATCAAATTTATATCTAGCATTATATATTTTTAAGAGTGGTATTATTTAAAGATTATGGTAATAAAAAGTAAAATATTGATTTTTGAGAGGAAAAAGTTGGTTTTTAGAGAAGGTTTTTAAATCTTTTGCAAAAAACGCAGAAAGGTTTATATAGTTTTTGTTGTTTGTTTTCTAGCATGGATGATTTAATATATAAGTCACTATATAAATCTTTAAATATACAAACATATTATCTTATCCTCAATAAGGGGGAAAATTAATGGTAAAGACAAGCAAAAAAGACATTTTCGAGGTTTTTTTTAGGAAAAAGCCTGCAATGATTTTAGTGGCATTAAGAAAAGGAACTAAAAACCGTTATGGAAGCGTACTCGCAAAAGAAGTTGATTGTACATATTCTCATGCTGTAAAAATTCTACAAGAGATGGAGAAAGCTAAATTAGTAAGCTTTGAGAAAGCAGGCAGAATCAAAACAATAAGACTTACCGAAAATGGCGATAAAATAGCAGAAAATATAGAAAGAATAAAAACCTTACTTTAAATTTTTATTTTTTATCTTTATAATTTAAAATATATATAGTTTAGTTCTTTTTTTAATTTTAATATATATTTATGTTCGTGTTTACTTCCTATTTTTTGTTTAATCTTTATATCAAGTGGGTAATGGGATTTAACACCAATTCCTTTTTTTGGAAATTGATTTTCTTTGAAAATTTTGTGATGTGTTACTTCAGCAAGGATCCTTGCTTCTAAGGGCAAATAATTTTCTCCAACTTCTAAATAAAAAAATGGTTTATGATCTTGTGAAATAAATGTTCTTTCATAAAAGTCTATATCTTCATCTTTTTTATTATATGATTTAGGTGTTGTTTTTCCTACCCTTGCTCCCAACCCTTCTTGTAATTGTGCCAATTTAAAGAATGGTATACTAACAAATAAAAATAAAAATGTATCTAAAATGAGCCCGATGGGATTTGAACCCACGGCCATTCGATTAAGAGTCGAATGCTCTAACCAGGCTGAGCTACGGGCCCATTTAAAGAAAAAGATAAAAAGTCTGTTTAAATAGCTTTTTATTTGGAATTAAAACTAAACCATAGATATATAATAACTGCTAAGAACAATAAATAAAGCGCATTTGAAACCCAGAAAAAAATATTTTTGTATCTAATAAAATGATAAATAACTACCAAAGCAATTGCTAATATTATGCTTATTATTAAAGAGAGTGATATGTGTGATTTAACATTAGATATTGCAAAGTCTTTCATATCTGAACAATCTTCATAAATACATGATTTAGTTAACGTTTTTCCTGTAGCTGGGTCTTTAATGGTATAATCTATTACTCCATTCATATAAAAGAAAACTAATAATGTAAATAATAAAATAACTGAAATTCCTAAAAATGATAGGCCATAGTAAAGTATTTTTTTCTTGTTAATTGGCTCTTTTTCTAAATCTATGACTTGTTTTTCTTCTTCTTTTTCCTCTTTAATTTCTGGCTTAACTTTTATGGGTTGTTTAAATTCTTGTTTTTGCTGAGGAAGGGATTTGGCTTCTGAAAACGCCTGATCTATTTCTGGTGAAGGCCAACCTTTTTGCATTAAACCCTGTTTTAAGGCTTGTTCGTTAAAACCTTTTGATAAGTATTCTTTAATAAAATTAACTAAACCTTGATTTGCCATTAATGTAAAAACTTGTTTTTCATTATATATAATTTACTTATTACTAGATAAGTATAACTTTAAGAATAATAAAGTATTTAAAGAACAAAGATAGGAAAAAGTTAAGAGGTGTGAAAATGGAAATAGAATTAACAAAAAAACCTAAGAATGTAATTCTTATTGAAGGTTTTCCTGGATTTGGATTGATTGGAACAATAGCAACTGAGTTTTTAATTGAACATTTACAAGCTGAACAGATAGGCAAAATCACTAGTAAGGATATAAATCCGATGGTGGCAATACATGATTCAAAAGCAGTTGAACCTTTAGGAATATTTTATGATAAAAAAACAAATATTGTAATACTCCATGCTTTAATTGGGGTCAATGGATTAGAATGGCAATTAGTTGATGCTATAAAAGATTTATGCAAACAATTGACTGTAAAGGAAGTTATTTCTGTTGAAGGTGTAGGGGCAATGGAAGGTGATCCGGATAGTGTAAAAACATTTTATTATTCGGGTAAACAAGCTAAATGGGTTAAAATTGGATTAGAACCATTAAAAGAAGGTGTTGTAATGGGAGTAACTGGAGCTTTGATGTTACAGAAAGATATTCCATTAAGCTGTGTGTTTGCTGAGACTCATTCAAAGTTACCTGATTCAAGAGCAGCTGCAAAGGTGATTGAAGTTTTGGATAATTATCTAGGATTAAAGATAGATTATAAGCCTTTAATCAAGAAAGCGGAAGATTTTGAGAATAAAGTTAAAAACTTATTGAATACTAATAAGACTGCTGTTGA
>C687J35174_10006371_pt1 | contig 15389 bp, 15 predicted proteins | sample RifCSPhighO2_01_FD_35174 | JGI IMG/M metagenome (IMG submission 35174) | reverse complement strand
TTTTATTGAAATTTTCCCTCTAACAGAGTAAGATTAAAAAATCTTAATCATGGTAAAAGAAGAAAATCAATTAATGGAAAAAATAGTTGCCCTTTGCAAAAGGCGCGGTTTTATTTTCCCGGGATCTGAAATTTACGGCGGATTAGCTAATTCATTTGATTATGGTCCACTAGGAGTTGAATTAAAAAACAACATAAAACAGTTATGGTGGAAAAAATTTGTCCAACAGCGAGATGATATGGTTGGCATTGATGCAGCCTTAATTATGAATCCAAAAGTTTGGGAATCATCAGGTCACTTAAAGAATTTTTCTGACCCATTAGTTGAATGTAAAAAATGTCATCATAGATTTCGTGCAGATAAAATTGAAGGTACAAAATGTCCAGATTGCAAGGGAGAATTGACCCACGCTCAACAATTTAACTTAATGTTAAAAACATTTCTTGGACCAGCTGAAGAAAAAACTAACGAAGTTTATTTCAGGCCAGAAACAGCACAGGCCATGTTTGTTGATTTTAAGAATGTTTTAGACTCAACTAGAGTTAAAATTCCTTTTGGAATTTCTCAGATTGGGAAAGCCTTCAGAAACGAAATTACTCCCGGAAATTTCATTTTCAGAACAAGGGAATTTGAACAGATGGAAATAGAATATTTTATTGAAGAAAAGAATTGGCAAGAAGTATTTGAGAGTTGGAGAAAAGAAATGTGGTCTTGGATGATAGATATTCTAGGTCTTAAAACGGAAAACATTCATGAGTTAGATGTGCCAAAAAATGATTTAGCTCATTATTCAAAGAAAACTATAGATTTTGAATACGAATTTCCTTTTGGAAAAGATGAATTATACGGTTTGGCCTACAGAACAGATTTTGATTTAAGAAATCATTATAAAGAAGAACCTTATGCTGATCAGGAAACCGGAGAAAAGTTTTATCCTCACGTCATAGAACCAACATTTGGAGTAGATAGATCTGTCTTAGCTGTTTTATCGAATGCCTATCAAGAAGAGGAAGAAAGGATAGTTTTAAAACTAAAGCCATCTTTAGCTCCCTATAAAGCAGCTATTTTCCCTCTTGTAAAAAATAAACCAGAATTAGTTGGTAAGGCAAGGGAAATATATGCTGAGCTAAGAAAAGACTTTAGGGTGACGTTTGATGATAGGGGTAATATTGGAAAAAGGTATTATAGCCAAGACGAAATAGGAACTCCTTATTGTATAACCGTTGATTATGACACTTTAGAAAATGACGATGTAACTATTAGGGACAGAGATACGATGAAACAAGAGAGAATAAAAATAAAAGAACTAAAAAATTATTTAACAGAAAAAATAAATGTTTAAGAAAACAACTTTAGATAATAATTTACGGCTGATTACTATTCCCGTTGAGCATTCAAACAGTGTGACTGTTTTAATATTGGTTGGAACGGGATCAAAATACGAAACTAAAGACATAAATGGAATGTCTCATTTCTTAGAGCACATGTTTTTTAAAGGAACTGAAAAGAGACCTAATACATTACTGATTTCAGAAACATTAGATAGGATCGGTGGACAATACAACGCTTTCACTTCAAAAGAAGTGACTGGCTTTTGGGCCAAAGTTGATAAAAAACATACCGACGTGGCTTTGGACTGGATTTCAGATATGTTTTTGAACTCAAAGTTTGAGGCAGATGAGATTGAAAGAGAGAAGGGAGTGGTGATTGAAGAGTTAAATATGTATTTAGATACTCCAACGGTTTATGTGTCAGAACTTTTTGAAGATTTGTTATATGGAGATCAACCAGCTGGTTGGAGAATTGTCGGAGAGAAAGAAAATATCTTAGCTTATAATAGAGAAAAATTAATAGATTATTATAAAAATCATTATTCTACTAAAAATACAGTTGTTTGCGTGGCCGGAGATGTTAATCAGAAAGAGATAGAAGACAAGATGAAGGATTATTTTAAAAACTTTGAGACAATAGAGCCTTCAGAAAAAGTTGCAACAAAAGAAGAACAGGAAAAACCAGCGTCTTTATTTCACGATAAAAAAACTGACCAAACTCATTTTTGCTTAGGAGTTAGAGCTTACGATATGTATGATTCAAGGCGTTATGCTTTAAGTATAATATCAGTTATATTAGGGGGAAATATGAGCTCTCGATTATTTATTTCTGTGCGAGAGAGAAATGGGCTGGCCTATTATATTCACACCTCTGTGGAAACTGCTACTGATGCGGGTTATCTTGTTACTCAGGCCGGAATAAAAAATAACAGCCTAGAAAAAGCAGTGGAGCTTGTTTTAAATGAATACAGAGATATAAGAGATGGTAAAATTACAGAAGATGATTTACAGAAAGCTAAAGATTATATAAGAGGAACAACTGCCTTGTCTCTAGACTCTTCAGATGCTCAAGCATCTTACTACGCAACTCAAGAGGTTATGAACCAAGAAGTCATGACTCCTGAAAAGAAATTAGAGATGTTTGATAAAGTTTCTATAGATGATATAAAGAAAGTAGCAGAAGACATATTCAAGTCAGAAAAGCTCAATTTGTCTGTTATAGGTAATATTGAAGAGTCAGAAAAAGAGAAAATAAATAAAATCTTAAAGATCTAGAAATAGAAAATCCATTTATATATCTTTAAGGATATATATGGGTCGTTCGTTCAGAAAAAGAAAATAAAATTTTCTTTTTCCTTGATCACTCGTCATATATAATTAATCGTGCGGTCGATATAAAAAAATAAATTTTCCCGTATCTCTCTTAATCATAATTATGGAAAACAGTTTAGATATTTCCTGGAAAACGATATTAAAGGTACTTATCACTGGTTTTGCTCTGTACCTCGCCTTTTTGTCTAGACACATTATACTCTGGCTTCTTTTTGCTGTAATAATATCTCTTCTAGTAGAGCCGATAATAAAGTTCTTGAGGCGAATTTATATTCCAAAATTTATAGCAGTAGCCTTGGTTTACTTATCTATTCTTGCTGCAATTGGATTGATTATCTACTTTACAGCGCCTATATTAATTTTTGAAGTAAACCAGTTTATGCAGAATATTCCAGATTACTTTGCTAAAGTAAATCCTTTCTTGAAAGACATAGGAATTGATGCGGCTAAAAACTTCGACAGTTTTTCATCATCTTTCTTGTCAAATATAAAAGATAATTCTTCTAGCATAATCAAGGCTGCGTCAGTCTTCTTTGGGGGAGTTTCTTCAACTATATTTATATTTACACTTGCCTTCTTTATTTCTTTGGAAGAAAAAGGCTTAGAAAGCTTCCTAGTTTTAATGGTTCCTAAAAGATATGAATCTACTGTTGTATCGATTGCTAAAAGATCACAATTCAAAGTAGCTGCTTGGTTTGGAGTAAGAATATTGGCTTGCTTATTCGTGGGAGCAGCCTCTTTTGTAGTTTTATTCTTACTTGGCGTAAAATATGCTTTTATTCTTTCCTTAGTTTCTGGAGTATTAAACTTCGTTCCCTATATAGGACCAGCTATTACATCTATAGTAGTGCTTTCATCTGTCGGAGTCTCTGATTCTTGGATTGTAGCTGTATATGCTATTGTTGCCCTTTTAATAGTTCAAGAAATAGAAAACAAGTTAATAACTCCTTTATTGTCAAAGAAGTTCTTGGATTTTCCTCCGGTGCTTGTTTTGCTATCATTATTGATTGGAGGAACTATTTTTGGATTTTTGGGTATGATCTTCTTGGTTCCAGTAGCTGGAATAATATATGAATTCGTAAAAGAATTTTTGGAAAAAAGAAAAAATTATCAGCAGAATTCTATCGAAGAGTAAGTAGTAAAATACTTAGAGAAATTGCTATCAATTGCGTTAAAACTCTCCAGAAATTGGAGATTTTTTTGTATTTTAGAAAATGTATTTTTTGTGTGTGAACATAGTCATGCCATGAGAATAATTTATTCGGAAATAGTTTACTTATCAATGTCATTGAATCTGGTATTAAAGCAACTATTGCGCAGATATAAACTAAAAGATCGTTGCTTGAAAAAAGGAAGATTATTAAAAGGGCTGAAAAGATATCTAAAGAAATCTTAGAAATGTCAGGAAGAGATTTTTTCCAATCTTTGTTTTTTAGATTATCAACAGAATAATCTACATGTGGGAACAGGTCTAAAAAATAATGGCCGAATAAAGCTAAAATTATAGCTAGGATTGGATTTTTAATTATAGACCCTGTGGCTGCTCCAAAGAGCATGTGGGCTAATAAAATCATGGAATTTTATGTATTTTTCTGATAGTATAATTGAATTCTAAATTATAATTGAATTTTATCATGAAATCAAAGAAATTCTATATCACCACGAGCATTCCTTATACTAATGCACCTCCACACATAGGTCATGTTTTTGAGTTTATCCAAGCTGACGTTATAGCTAGATATAGAAGATCTTTAGGCGAAGATGTTTATTTTTTGACAGGATCTGATGAGCATGGATTGAAAACAAAAAGAGCAGCTGAAGCTCTTGGTAAGACAGCAGAAGAATTTGCTGATGAGATGTCTCAGAAGTTTAAAGATCTGAAAGATTTATTTAATTTATCAAATGACGATTTTATTAGAACTACTGATGAAGAGAGGCATTTGCCGGCGGTAGAAAAATTATGGAATAAGCTTCAAGATAACGGAGATTTGTACAAGAAAAAGTTTAGTGGTCTTTATTGCGCAGGATGCGAAGCTTTTAAAACTACGAAAGAAATTGTTGATGGGAAGTGTGTTATTCATCAAAAAGAAGTTGAGACTATTGAAGAAGAAAATTATTTCTTCAAGCTTTCTAAATATTTGCCAAAAATCAAAAAAGTTATAGAGTCTGATGAAATAAGAATTATTCCAGAATCAAAAAAGAATGAAGTTTTAGCTATGCTAGAATCAATAGAAGATATCAGTTTTTCTAGAGATAAAGATAAGTATTGGGGATTTTCTGTTCCAGGAGATGATAGTCAGGTAATTTATGTTTGGGCCGATGCTTTGCCAAATTATATTTCAGCTATCGGTTATGGTACAGACGAAGAAAAATTTAATAAATATTGGCCAGCCGATATTCATTGCATTGGAAAAGATATTGTTAAATTTCACGCTATTTATTGGCCGGCTATGCTTTTGTCGTTAGGTTTGGAGTTGCCAAAGAAAATTTTTGTTCATGGATTTATTAATTCTGGTGGACAGAAAATGTCAAAATCTCTTGGCAATGTAATTGATCCAATTGAATTGATTCAAAAATATGGAACAGATGCTGTTAGATATTATTTATTAAGAGAGATTACTCCAACTGAAGACGGAGATTTTACTTACGAAAAATTTGAACAGAGATATAACTCAGATTTAGCTGGCGGAATTGGGAACTTGCTTTCCAGAACTCTAACCCTATCTTTAAGGCCTGATTTTAAAGAAAAAAAACCAACTTCTAAAATAAAAAAAGCTTCAGATAATACTGCCAAAGAAGTGAGAAAGCATTTAAATGATTTAAAATTCAATGATGCTTTAGTATCTATTTGGGAACTAATATCTTTTTGCGACAAATGCATCAACGAAGAAAAGCCCTGGGAATGGAATGTGGGAGCTTCGCAGGTAATTTCTGATGTGATGCGTGCCTTAGAAGAAATTTCTGAATTATTACTGCCATTTTTGCCAGAAACAGTAGAAAGAATTAAAGAATCAATTAAAGATAAAAAATCTGTTACTCTATTTCCTCGATTGACAAAAATTTAATAGCTTGTCATTATGGTGCTAGCACACTATAAGACCATTCGACGGTCTTATATCCTTTACCTCGCCTTGTTTAAGGAGATACCAGCATGTTGGTTCTATCGCGTCAGCGGAACGAAAAAATTATTATCGGCAACGACCCCAACATTAACAATAATATTGTTATTAAAGTTGTTGATATTATTGGCAACAAAGTTCGACTGGGCATCGAAGCTCCTCAGTCTATACCTATTCATAGAAAAGAAGTCTGGGAAGCGATTCAAATTCAAAAGGAAGAACAAAATCGCGCAGGGCAGCAGCCAGTGAAACAACAGCAGTATATAGTGCAACCAAATAGCTTAGTTAGTCGATTGGAAGATGAAGTGTTGCTCTAAATGTAATGGGCGGGTGACCTTTGTGGTTACTCGCTTTTTTAATATAATAGCGAAACAGATATTACGATATTATTGACAAAATAATAGTAATCTGCTATTATGGTAACAGCACACCGGAGAAGCATTTGACGCTTTTCCGTTCACCCACCCCTTTTCAGGAGGAATGATTATGCTAGTTCTCTCGCGCAAGAAGAATGATTCCATTGTTATTGCAGACAACATCGTCATTACGATCTTGGATGTTCGGGGCGACAGGGTGCGTCTCGGTATCGAGGCGCCGAAAACAGTGCCGATTTATAGGCAGGAGATCTATGAATGGATGAAAGATCATCAGCAAATTGATGATCAAGCTCAGGGGGGGTGAAATTAAAAATGCGTAGGCGGGTAACCAGAAGGTTGCCCGCCGATTTTTTTTATTGTACGATGGTGTTATGGATAAAATACCAAAAATAATAGATACTCATAGTCATTTAAATTTTAAGGCTTTCAAAGAAGATTCAGATGAAGTTATCAAAAGAACTTTAGCTGATAATATTTGGATGATAAATGTTGGCACGAAGTATGAAACAAGCTTGAAGGCTGTTGAAATGACTAAAGAATATGAAAAAGGAGTTTATTGTGCTATTGGCCTTCATCCAATGTATGCGGCTGCCGAATTTGTTAAATTAAAAACAGATCCTGATGAAGGAGAGTTTTTGATTAAAGAACAAGAATTCAATAAAGAAAAATACCGAGACCTTATTTTAAATGGAGGTAAAAAAGTTGTAGCAGTAGGAGAAGTTGGTTTGGATTATTACTATAAGCCCAAAAGCACAGCAAAACTTCAATTATTTAAAAAGAAACAAAAGAAAATTTTCTTAGAACAATTAGAGTTGGCTAAAGAATTCAATTTGCCATTGATATTGCATTGCAGGGTAGCTCATAAAGATTTAATAGAAATATTAAGCAAAGAGCCAGAAGTAAAAGGAGTGGTTCATTGCTTCACAGGATCTGTCCAAGAGGCTCAAAAATATATAGAAATGGGATTTTTAATAGGAATTAATGGAATTATATTTAAATTAGACTTAAATGAAGTTGTAAAATCAGTTCCTTTAGATAAAATGGTTTTTGAAACAGATTGTCCTTATTTAACTCCCTCGCCAGAAGCAGGCAAAAGAAATGAACCTATGTTTATAAAGCACACAATCAGCAAGGTAGCGGAATTAAAAGGAGTTTCTTTTGAAGAAGTTGCAGAGAAAACTACCGAAAATGCTAGAAATTTATTCAAAATATAGTTAAAGGTATAGCAAAAAAGCGGCGCTAGCCGCTTTTTTGAACCTTGAAAAAATGGTCTAAAAGTGGTACACTAGGGTCACGGAATATATTCCGTGACCCTTAATTATTATGATAAAGTATAACCCTCAAAAGATAGAGAAAAAGTGGCAGGAGAAGTGGTATAATTCCACCACTTTTAAAGCAAAAGACTTCTTAAGAAAGAATAAGTTTTATATTTTAGATGAATTCCCTTATCCCTCTGGAGATGGGTTGCATGTGGGTCATTGTAGGCCTTATATTGGCATGGATGTTATTGCTAGGGCGAGAAGAATGCAGAATTTTAATGTTTTATATCCAATGGGTTGGGATGCTTTTGGTTTGCCGACAGAAAATTTTGCCATCAAAAAGAAAGTCCACCCTTCTATAGTCACTAAAAAGAATACAGATAACTTCAGAAAACAAATGAAGAGTTTAGGCTTATCTTTTGATTGGTCTCGAGAAGTTAATACAACAGATCCTAAATATTACAAATGGACTCAATGGATATTTATAAAATTATTTGAAGCGGGGCTTGCCTATAAAGACAAAATGTCTATCAATTGGTGTCCTTCTTGTAAGATAGGTTTGGCTAACGAAGAAGTCATTAATGGCAAGTGCGAAAGATGCGGAACTAAAGTTGAAAAAAGAGAAAAGGAACAGTGGCTGATAAAAATAACAGAGTATGCTGAAAGATTATTGGAAGACTTGAATATGGTTGATTACCCAGAAAGAGTTAAGGCTCAGCAAAGAGAATGGATAGGAAAATCTCATGGTTCTTTAGTTTCTTTTAAGGTTGAAGGGTTAGAAGAAAATATTGATGTTTTTAGTACTAGAATAGATACTATATTTTCTGGAACTTTTTTGGTTTTATCTCCAGGTCATAAATTTATTAAAAATCATATAGATAAAATAGAAAATAAGGAAGAGGTTTTAAAATATATAGAAGAAGTTAAAGATATTTCAGATATAGAAAGATCTAATTTAGAAAAAGAGGTTACGGGTGTTGAATTAAAAGGTATCGTAGTAAGAAATCCAGCTACCGATGAGCATATGCCTGTTTGGGTGGCTGATTTCGTTTTAGAGGGTTATGGCACAGGAGCTGTTTTTGCTGATGCTCATGATAAAAGAGATTTTGTGTTAGCTAAAAAATACGGAATACCTTTGAGAACTTCGATTATGCCAGCCGATGAATCATTAGCTCATAAGGTTAAGAATTTAGAAGAATGCTATGAGGGCGAAGGAACTCTTTACAATTCAATGCAGTTTGATGGATTAGAGTCTAAAGATGCTAAAGCTCAAATTACTTCTTGGTTAAAATCCAAGGGGCTAGCTGATAATAAGACAAATTATAGATTAAGAGATTGGGTATTTTCAAGACAACATTATTGGGGAGAGCCTATTCCTATGATTTATTGTGAAAAATGCGGTTGGTCACCTGTACCAGAAAAAGATTTACCAGTTGAATTACCGAATGTTAAAAAATATGAACCAAGCGACACGGGTGAATCTCCATTATCTTTAATTGATAAATGGGTTAATGTAAAATGTCCAAAATGCAAAGATGAAGCTAAAAGAGAAACCGATACTATGCCTAATTGGGCTGGTTCTAATTGGTATTTTATAAGATATATAGATCCAAAAAATAATAAAGAGTTTGCCGATAAGAAAAAAATGAAATACTGGTTGCCAGTAAATTGGTATAATGGTGGCATGGAACATACAACATTGCATTTATTGTATTCAAGATTTATTTTCAAGTTTTTGTTTGATATTGGTGTTATTCCAGGCGATGTTGGATCAGAGCCATACAAGAAAAGAACTTCTCACGGAATTATTTTGGGACCAGGTGGGGTTAAGATGTCTAAGTCAAAAGGCAATGTTATAAATCCAGATGATGTTGTAAAAGAGTATGGAGCTGATACTCTTCGCATTTATGAAATGTTTATGGGTCCTTTTGAGCAAACGATCCCTTGGGATCNAAAAGGAATGGTGGGATCTAGACGATTTTTGGAAAAGGTATATAATCTATCTACTGGTAAACCTTCTGAGAGTAAATCAGATGAAGATCTTAGAATCCAACTCCACAAGACTATTAAAAAGGTTTCAGAAGACATTGATTTAATGAAGTTTAATACAGCTGTGAGCTGTATGATGGAATTTGTTAACGCTTGGCAAATACCAGGTCAAGGATTAGATAAGAAAGATCTTCATAAGTTTTTAGTCATACTTTCTCCATTTGCTCCTCATATTTCTGAAGAAATATGGAATTTAGCTGATTTTAAAGGTTTATGTAGCCAGCAAAAATGGCCAAAGTATGATGAAAAGCTAGTGAAAAAGGAGAAAGTCTTCTTAATAGTTCAAGTTAATGGAAGAATAAGAGATAAGATTGAAATTAAATCTGGCATTATTCAAAAAGAAGCTGAAAAGATAGTTTTAAATTCAGAAAAAATAAAAGGCCTAATAGGTAAGAATAAAGTTAAAAAAATAATATTTGTGCCAGATAAATTGATTAATATTGTTATCAGTTAAAAGTTATAGTTTAACTATTAACTAAATAACTTAAGCTCTAAACTTTAAACTTAAAAACTATTTTATGGTTAAGAAAGTTGTTATATCAGCTGCCGGCCAGGGCACTAGGATGCTTGAGCTGAGCAAAGAAAAATCAAAACATTTAATAAGCGTTAAAGAAAGGCCTTTTTTAGCTTACTTGTTAGATAATATTCTAGAAGCTGGTTATAAAGAAATTATTTTAGTAGTAGGTTTTAGAGAGGACATGATAAGGGGTTTTTTGAAAGATTATAAGTTTAATGGAAATGACTACAAAATAGAAATAGTTAGTCAATTTGATATATTAGGGCCTAAAGAAAAGGAGTATGGAACAGCTTGCCCAATAAAGTGTGTTAAGGATTTAATAGGTAGCGAGAACTTTATTTCATTGTGCGGAGACAACTTTTATACAGTAGAAGATTTAAAGTTAATTAATGTTGATGATGAATTTAACTATGTGGCAGGTATTTTAAATGATAAGCCTGAAAACTTCGGTGTGCTTGTAGAAGAAGATGGATTTTTGAAAGAAATCATAGAAAAGCCAGAAGAGTTTGTTGGTAATTTAATTAATACTAGCTTATATAAATTCACTCCAGAAATTTTTGAGAAAGTTTTTGAAATAGAAAAATCTTCTAGGGGTGAATACGAAATTACAGATGCCATATCTCTTTTAGCTAAGGAAAAAAAGGTGAAAATTAAAAAGATTAAAGATTATTGGATGGATTTTGGCAGACCCGATGATATTAAGAAATTTGAAGATTATCTTAAGGTTTCAAAAAATACAAATAAATAAAGGAAATGAAAGTTTCCAAAGAATCAGTTACTAAAGCAGTAAATGTCTTGAAGAGGGGCGGAATCGTTATATTCCCCACTGATACTGTTTATGGTTTTTTAGCTGACGCTTCAGATGAAAAAGCCGTAGAAAAAATATTCAAAATAAAAAATAGGCCAAAGAAAAAGCCTTTATCTTTGTTTGTTAAAGATATTAAAATGGCCAAAGGTCTAGCGTTAGTAGATGATTTTTCTAATAAATTCTTAAAAAGATTTTGGCCGGGTAAATATACCTTTGTTTTAAAAAGAAGTAAAATTAAACTATACGGATTACATAAAGATTCCGTAGGTTTAAGAGTTCCAAAATATAAGCCCCTTAATGATCTTATAAATAAAATAAATAGGCCGCTAGTTCAGACATCGGTTAATATTTCAGGAAACGAACCTTTAAATAATATAAAGGAAATTTTAAAAGAATTTGGTAATGATAAGAGAGTTTCTTTGATTGTTAACGCCGGAAACCTAAAAAAACCAAAACCATCTAAGGTTATAGATTTATCTAAAAATAAAGCTAACATTATAAGAAAGTGATATTTGATCTTTATCTATTTAATTTAATAAACGGTTTAGCTGGTAAATGGTCTTTACTAGATTATGCCGGTATTTTTTTTGCAAAATACGTTGGGTGGATTTTGCTTTTATCTTTATTAGTCTTTTTAATTAAAGATTATAAAAAATATTGGAGGATGGTTGTTGAATCTTTGATTGTAGCCTTATTAGTAAGATTTACATTAGTAGAATTATTTTATCTAATTCATTTTAGAGCTAGACCTTTTGTTTATAACCAGGTGAACCAGCTAATTCCATATGATGTTGGTCAGACATCTTTCCCTTCAGGTCACGCTTCTTTTTATTTTGCTCTTTCAACTATCATTTATGGGTATAATAAAAAAGTAGGCACCTTATTCTTTGTTGGAAGTGCTTTAATTTCTATATCTAGAGTTTTTGTCGGAGTTCATTGGCCGTCAGATATTATCGCCGGAGCTATTATTGGAATTCTGATGGGGATTATGCTCAATAAATTATTCACCCAGTTAAATGCTGCAAAGCAGTAATTTTACTTCTGTAAAATTATTTAACCAGGTGAAAGAAAGTTAAAATCAAAAGAGCCTCGTAGAGAACGAGGCTCTTGGTTTTACCCCCAAAAATTCGGGTTATCGTCTTCTTCTCTTGATTTTAGAATAACTGCTTCATCTTTACTAAAAACGAAAATGTGACCCTTTTTTGGAAAGCCATTAGCTTTCCACCATGCAGCGGCTTCGGGATGTTTTTGAGCAAGTATTGCTAAAGATTCTTGCTGTGGAACATAATAGGCATCATATTCATAGTCGACAATATTACCAGTTAAGACGCCTTCTGCTGCGAAGCATGCGTCTTCGCAAGTGCAAGGTAGTACTAAATGCAACCACTTTTGTCTAACATTCTCCGGGGCTTCTCCATGAGGAACCTTTGTAATCATGATCTGGAACATCAGTTATTCCTTACTTGAGGTAGATTGTCTAAGAGCTTATGCTGTGCCCAGGGTGGGACTTGAACCCACAAGCCTTGCGGCATACGATTTTGAGTCGTACATGTTTGCCAATTTCATCACCCGGGCTTATTTATCTACTATGATAGATATTCTGCCATAGATTTTGTTAATTTTCAATGAGGTTTATTAACTACTTCCAAGAGGAATCAATAATTCTTTCGGGGAACTTTTCAGTTAAGCTTTTTAGATTAGGGCAGGTAATTTTATGCAGAACAGCAGCTCTATTCTTAGTGATATAGGCTTTTGAGGTATCTCCCGGTTTTGGTAGGCAGCATTTGGCGATATTTACCATCATACCTTTTTGCCCGGCTAGATAAATTTGGCTAACACCCCCTTTTTTTACTTTTTTAACTTCTTTCTGCTTCTTTTTTACTGATTCTGATATTTCGTAAAGCTTCTTTTTAATAAAAAAAGGAATAGATAAAATGTTTGGCGGTATTTTTATGGCAATGGCTTTTTTAATGTGTGATCTGGCAGAAGAAGTTTTTACGAATTTTAACCAATTTCTAGAAGGTTTTCTGTTTTTGTTAGTTATTATTTCTACAACATCACCATTGTCTAGAATGTGTGAAAGTGGCACTATTTTACCTCTTATTTTTGCAGAATCTATATGATCTCCTATGCCTGAATGTATGGTATAGGCAAAATCAACAGGAGTAGATCCTTTTGGCAGAGATAATATATCTTTTTTAGGAGTAAAAACAAAAACTTGGTCTTTGAAGAAATCTATCTTAAAGCTTTTTAAAAAACCTGGAACTTCTTTGGTCCAATTCATTTTTTCCTTGTCTTTATTTAAGTCCAACTTTTCTTTGTAAGACCAGTGGGCGCAAATTCCATGTTCTGCTTCTTCTTGCATTTCTTGGGTTCTTATTTGTACTTCAGAGATAGTATTCTCTTTTAGAAAAACAGTAGTATGCAGGGATTGGTATCCGTTTGGTTTTGGTTTTGCGATGTAATCATCTATTTCCCCTGAAATAGGCTTGTAATACTTGTGGATTATACCTAAAGCTTTATAGCAATCTGAAACATTGGGCAAAATAATCCTTAAAGCAACCAAATCATGAACTCTATCAATGTCCATGTCATATTTAGAAGATATTTTTTGATAGGTGCTCCAATAAGATTTAGCCCTATAGTTTACGTCTATAAACCTTATTTTCTCTTGCCTAAATATCTTTTTTAGATAAGGTATAAATTTTTTCAGAAATTTTTGCCTTTCTTCAAATTTTAACTTTACATTTTTCTCTACCCATTTAAACTCTTCTGGGAAGAGAGCGGCAAAAGCCATATCTTCAAGTTTAGTTTTTATATTTCCTAATCCAAGCCGGTTAGCTATAGGCACAAATACTTGCAATGTTTCTGTTGCATATAATTTTTTCTTTTCCTCAGGAGCATCTTTAATATTGTTTAATCTATCTATTCTGGTTGCTAATTCTATTAAAACAACTCTTAGGTCTTTTGATATGGCAAAGAACATTCTTCTTAAGTTTTCAACTTTTTCCTTTGCTAAAAATTCATTTGCTTCATTTATATCAAATGAAAAATATATTCTTTTTAACTCAGAAAAATTCTCTACTATTTCTGCTACATCTTCACCAAAGCTTTCCCTTATCGTATTTATCATTTTTTCTGAAGGTAAATTAGATACTTCAACTATGTCGTGCAGAATTCCAGCAGAAACTGTTTTATAGTCCAAATTCATATCGCTTAATATTAAGGCGACATTGGCGACGTGATCTATGTAATATTCTGACCAATTAGTTTTCTTGTCTTGATAGTGTTCTTTGGCAAAATCAAAAACCTTTATGATAAATTCAGGGCAAGAGCTCCTTTTTATAACTTTTTGAATATTATTTGACATCTGTAAGATTCAATAATACATTTAACTAAAGGTAAGTACTATATGTATAATACGCTTTCACTCTTATGTTAGACTCTAACCAAAAAAAAGACAATCTTAGTGAACCAAACAATCAAAAGATTAAAAAAAGCGTAGCTGTTTGGCTTATTATTAAAGATGGATTAAATAGTGGAAAAATTGCACTGCAAAAGCGCTTAGCTTTCGATGACCAATCAAATCCTGGTCTCTGCCAACCTACTTGGAACGGAAAATTAGAAGACGGAGAGTCTTTAGCTGATGCCATAAAGCGAGAGGCCAAAGAAGAATTAGGAGAAGATTTTTATAATAATTTTAATTTTTCAGAACTGACCCAGTTTGGATTTGATTCGTTTGATTATAATGGTAGTAAATTTATTTCTTATAATTTTATAGGGAGCGTTATAGAAAATGAAATTAAATCAGTTAAAATGCATCAGAAAGCTATGCTAAATTTCATTTATGTTAACAAGGAAGATTTAAATAATATAAAAAGTAAAAATGATCAATTGGCTAATCTGCAAAAAGATATAGTCTTATTTAATGACCAGTACAATTTTTTAGTTAAATTTTTACAGTCTCGCCAATACTACGCTTTTTTATAGAGTCACGGAATATATTAGAATATATTTTAGCGAACGAATTTTTAGNCAAATTCAAGGCGTGAGGAGTGTAGCGTACCCTTTGCGGTACGCAATACCTCCGAAGCAAGGAAGAATTTGGCAAAAATTCGTTCGCCCTAAGGGAAGTGAAAAAATGGCTGATTTCTTCAGACTTTCTCGTCGACGATGCACAAAGGCATCGCCTTCTCAAAAGATCTTACGAACTCATCTCATTTTTTCACTTCTAAAATATGTTCTAATATGTTCCGTGACTCTTGTCGCAGTCTTTGTTAGAGCACTTCACCCGGTTAAATTGTTTCGTATCTTGTGAAACATCGCCTTCGGCGAATTTAACTGGGTAAATGTTTTTGCTTTTTGTTTCAATGAGAATTGAATTACATTTTGGGCAAAATTCATCAACTGGCTTATCCCATAAAGCAAAATCGCACGCCGGATAAGTATCACAGCCATAGAATATTTTTCCTTTCTTTGTTTTCTTGGCAGTAATTTTACCCGTCTTACACTTTGGACAAGTAATATCTATTTTTTCTAAATTAGAAGTTACGGATTCTGTATGTTTGCATTCTGGGAATCCAGTACAAGCGTAAAA
>C687J35174_10006346_pt1 | contig 15423 bp, 16 predicted proteins | sample RifCSPhighO2_01_FD_35174 | JGI IMG/M metagenome (IMG submission 35174) | reverse complement strand
TCAGCTTGTTGCTACTGGACCAGAAAATCCAATGCTTAACTCTGGAACTGTAAGCGGAAAAATCTATGACCCAATGCCTATATTCATCGGCCCAGAAAACGTGGTGGCGCCAGAATTAATAGTTGAAGATACCACCGACGAACAGCATGATGTAAATACAGAAATTGTTCTTGTTGTGGAAGATGTGCCTGAAGAGATTGAGACCGTGGTTATAGAAGAGGAAACAATTGTTTCCACAGAAGAAGTATTTGAAGAAGAAGTAGCGCCCGAAGAAGAAATTATTTTAACGGAATCCACCCAGGAAGAAATTATTCCTGAAGAGATAGTTTCCGAAGAAACCATTGTAGAAGGAAATGAGGAAATACTGGTTGAGCCCGTAATAGAAGAATTGTCAATTTTGCCGGAAGAGTCTCCAGCCATTGTCGAAGACGTTCCGGTAGAGCCAGTTCCAACCGAATAATTTTATGATTAATATATTAAACAACAAAAAAATAATACTCGGTTTCATAACAGCATTCGCGATGGTTGCTTTTGCCACTCCGGCCAGTGCTGTGAACCTTACTGTAACCTTCGAACGCAATCCGCTTTTCGGCGAAGTTAATTTTCTACCCGGGGATACAAGAGACGGTGATGCTACGGTGACGAATGGCACTGACGCCGTGCAAAGTGTCTATGCAGAATCTGTTAACGGTACCGATCCAGACGGTCTAGGTAGTCAGATGCGTTTGCGTGTGCTTGAGGGTGCGACTGTGCGTTACGACGATGTCTTTAGCAGTTTCTTGTCTGCGGGGCCTGTATCGCTTTCCTCGCTANGCGCTGGTAATACAACGACTTATACATTTGAAGTTTCTTTTATAGATTCTGCAGATAATGACTATCAGAATAAAACACTTGGCTTTGACCTGTGTGTTGGTTTCTCTGGCGGTAATTTCCAGTGTGGTGACACAGTTGTTGGTCCAGAAGGTCCTGGCGGTCCCGGTGGTGGAGGCGGTTCTACTCCAGGAGGCGGAGGAGGAGGCAGTGGATCAATTTTACTTGTTATATTTAATGAACAAGCCAACAACATAACAAATGTGAGCGGGTCTGGTTCAGCTACGATAACTTGGGATACAAATCTTCTTTCAACAAGTCAAGTTGTTTATGGTTTGGCTTCCGGAAGTCCCTATACTCTAACTCTTGTACCGCCCAATTTTGGTTATCCGAATTTTACTGTTGAAGATAGCACCAAAGTCATAAATCACTCTGTCTTTCTGGCCGGACTTACACCAGGAGAAACTTATGTCTATCGTGTTGTTTCCCGCGCCTCACCGCCAACAATAAGCCCCGAACATCAATTCACCGTGCCTCTTCTTTTGGCCCAGACCAATAATCAAATTAGTACTCCCGGCTCGGTCTTGGGTGTTTCTACCGGCGACGGTGAATCCGAAGGAAATGTATTGGGAGAAGGGGACACACCAGAGACGATACAAACTCCAGAGGTAAATGTTAATCTGGCTCAGGTCTTGGCCTCTGGCTTTGAAGATATATTGTCTTATTGCACCCTGATTGCTCTCTTAATACTTCTCGCCCTTTATCTAATTTGGCGATTATGGCTCAGGAAGAAATATGAAAAAGCCGGAATGCCGGAAGAAGAAATATGGAACAGATTTTATCTTTTCTTTTTGAGTTCTTCTCTTTTGGCTATACTTATAGTCATAGCTTTGCGTGAGTATTGTCTTCTGCCAGTACTTATAATCGTCTTCGTGATATCTCTCCTTGTTTACGCTTTCAGGAAATTTCCAAGGAAATAAAAAATCAGAAAGTGGATAATCGGTAAATTGATGAAAAGATTGCACAAATGGCTTAAAACATATTTCATTCCACATGAAGAGAATGAATACAAACCGCATTTCTTACGTCACCGGTCTGTGTTGATGATTTTTTTCGTGGTTATTATTATAGAGCTTGGATTCTTGGTGCAAGTGTTTTTGGTGTTCGATAAAACGAAATTCCTGGCTGCTGTTTTGCCAGGAGTGCTTACATCGCTCACGAATGAAGAGAGGGCAGAGAACAATGCTCCGCCTCTTGTACAAAATGATTTACTTACCAGAGCTGCCCAGCTTAAAGCGGAGGATATGGCCACTCGTCAATACTTTGCTCACACCAGTCCGGATGGTAAATCACCATGGTATTGGTTTAATCAAGTTAACTATCGTTATAGCCTGGCAGGGGAGAACTTGGCTGTTAATTTCTTTGAATCAGAAGATGTAGCGAGGGCTTGGATGAATTCACCAACCCATCGTGCCAATATTGTGAAAAAAGATTATACAGAAATAGGCATAGGAGTTGCTAATGGAATTTTTGAAGGTAGGAACACCGTGTTCGTGGCACAGCTTTTCGGTAAGCCAGCAATAGTGGCCCCAACAGAAGCTCCTAAAAAGACGCCAGTAGTACCCTCTCAACCTACTCCCGCAATACCGCCACCAGTTGCAACACCACCGACAGTCGCAACTCCCACCCCAATAGCAACACAGATATTGGGTGAAGAAGTTGATTCGCCAACCACAGTAAAAGAAAATACGGCAAAAAAGTCAACCATAGTATTATCTGTAGAAAAAGCCCTAACCTCTCCGCGCCAGTCCGTGGCCTACGCCTACGGAGGAATGGCTTTACTTATCATTCTGTCGCTTCTCTTGGCATTTTTCATAAAATTTGAAATACAACATCCCTTGATAATCCTACGCGGAGTTGCTCTTTTTTCTGTTGTAATTTTACTATTGTTTGCAAATATTAAAATGTCGCATCTTGAAACCAGGGTGCCAACGAGCGATATTACCGGGAATGTCATAGAAATATTGTCTCCTTAAGGATAAAAAATTAATTTGCATATGGAGTGTCCATAAAGTATAATATGTCTATGCGTAAAGCATGGATACTTTTAGTATTGAGTGTGTGGGTGGCGGTGTTGCCATATCTTGGCTTTCCGTCTTCTATGAAGAATACCCTGTTTTCTCTTTCGGGTCTGGGGCTCGCTTTCTTTAGTTATTTATTATATAGAGAAGCCAAGACAGACAGTGAAGAGGTGAAAACCTTTGATAATTTTTCAGAGAATCACAATTTCAAGGTAGATGAGCATGACGGCGAAGACAAGAACGAAATGGAGAAAGGAAGGGGAGTAATTGAACATCCCGAATTAGAAAGAGAAGAAATTTAATATATATAAAGAGCTAATGATAGAATTTTCTCAAGATTTTTTGAAGGTAAGGCGTAATGCCCTCGTCATCCTGCTTATTGCTGGATTTTTTGTCTTTGGTGTTTATATAGGATTTAACAAGCGTCCTGAAATAGAGAAAGTTATTTCTCTTTCCGGGAAAGAAACAGCAGTAGAAACTACCGCTGACTTTTCTCCTTTTTGGAAAGTTTGGAATATTCTTAATGAAAAATATCCGAGCGCTAGCGAGACGACTGACCAGGAGCGTGTTTATGGAGCAATTTCAGGTCTAGTGGGTTCTTTTAATGATCCGTACAATGTATTTTTTAGTCCCGACGATGCAAAAATGTTTGAAGACGATATATCGGGAAATTTCAGTGGAATTGGCATGGAAGTTGGTTTAAAAAATAAAATACTAACAGTTATTGCTCCCCTTAAAGATACTCCAGCTTTCAGGGCGGGCATCAAGTCCGGTGATAAAATTCTAAAAATTGACCAAACAATAACCAACGATTTAAGTGTTGAAAAAGCGGTTAAACTAATAAGAGGGGAGAAGGGCACAGAAGTTACTCTTACTATTTTGCGTGATACCATCAAAGAACCAAAAGAAATAAAAATAATTAGAGATATTATAAACATACCGACTTTAGATACAGAACTGCGCCCGGATGGAATTTTTGTAATAAAGCTTTACAGCTTTTCGGCTAATGCTGGTGGGCTATTCAGAGATGCTTTGAAGCAATTTGCTGATGCTCGAACGGACAAGCTCCTGCTTGATTTACGAGGCAACCCTGGAGGATATTTAGATACGGCTGTTAGCATGGCGAGCTGGTTTCTGCCGGGCGGTAAGACTATCGTGACCGAAGATTATGGCGATGACATCAAGCCGACAGTATTTAGAAGCAAGGGATATAATGTGTTTAGCGATAAGTTAAAATTTGTAATCCTTATAGACGATGGTTCGGCCTCNGCATCTGAAATATTNGCGGGTGCATTGCGTGACCACGGACGAGCTGTTCTTGTCGGNTCCCAGAGTTACGGAAAGGGTTCTGTCCAAGANGTTGTAAAAATAACACAAGATACTCTGTTGAAAGTTACGGTAGCTAAGTGGNTAACGCCCAACGGCCTTTCGATTTCGCTTAAGGGGTTAACTCCAGACTATGAAGTGGAATTATTAAAAAAAGATGTCGATGCGGGACGCGATACACAAATGGATAAAGCGATAGAGCTTTTGCTTGGTGGAAAATTATAAAGCAAACATATGCGAGTAATATTTTTACATGATGTGCCAAGAGTTGGCAGAAAATACGAAGTAAAAGAAGTGAATGGTGGATATGCCATGAACTTTTTATTGCCCAGGAAGTTGGCTGTTATTGCTACCGATAAAGCTCTAGCAGAAATTGAAACGCGCAAAAAAGACATTGTGCTTGAGAGGGAGGTGCAAGAAGACTTGCTGATAAAAAATCTAGAAACTATAAAAGACAAGGTTGTTACAATAAAGGCAAAAGCCAACGAGCAAGGACATTTATTCTCTGCTATTCACAGAAAGGAAATTTTAGAAGCCATGCACAGTGAACACCATGTGGAAATTAGTGAAGAATACATTGACCTAGAAAAACCCGTCAAAGGGGTAGGGGAGTTTGAAATTCCAATTAAAATTGGGAAACAAAAATCTTCTTTTAAGCTTGTAGTGGAAGGGGAATAAACTTAGCAAAGTTATTTTATGAAATTGAATTCCCTAACCAAAGAAGAAGAAAAAGTTATTGAGGGAAAGGGGACAGAAGCACCTTTTTCAGGGGAGTATGAAAAATTGAATGAAGAAGGAGTGTATGTATGTAAAAGATGCGATGCGAAGCTCTATGAATCGAAAGATAAATTTGATGCGAAGTGTGGCTGGCCAAGTTTTGATGATGAGATAAAGGGTGCAGTGAAAAGGACGTTGGACGTTGACGGTATGCGCACGGAGATAACTTGCGCCAACTGCGACGCGCACCTGGGCCATGTTTTTACAGGAGAGGGAATGACTCCTAAGAATATTCGTCACTGTGTGAATTCAATTTCTTTGAAATTCTTCCCCAAAAAGCCTTAATAAATTAAATAGACTAGACTACATTCACTACCTTCTTTACCACGGTTTTGCCGTGGAAGGAGACCTTGCGTTTTGAGCTAAATTTAACAGTACCGGGCTTTAGGGCAAAGAGGGTGTGGTCCTTACCCATACTCACATTTGTACCTGCCATGATGACCGTACCGCGCTGGCGGATGATGATAGAGCCAGACTGCGCTTTCTGACCGTCACCAAGCTTCGTGCCGAGGTATTTAGGGTTGGAATCTCTTAAGTTTTTGGCTGTACCGCCAGCTTTTCTATGTGCCATATGTGTGATACAGTATAAGCAATTTCATGGAAAAAATCAAGCAATTTATTGAGAGCGACAACGGGAAGGGTATTTTGACTGCTCTTATTGTTATTTTAGTTGGTTTTGCCTCTTTTGGATTGGGTAGATTGTCAAAGAATAATCAAAATTCAGGCATAGAAATAGAATACCTAAACCAAACAACTAGTCAGACAACAAACCAAGAAGCCAACGTTATTTATTCTTTAGAAAAAGAATCTAAAACTATTTCTGAAACAAAAACTACCGGCAAAGCCTTTTTTGCCTCCAATAGGGGAAAGAAATATTATTCCATAGGTTGTTCTGGTGGGAAAACCATCAAGCAAGAAAATAGAATTTATTTTAACACCGAGGCCGAAGCCATATCTGCCGGCTACTCTAAGTCTACGTCGTGTAAATAAATTCAAAGCTAGTTTGTGGAGCGGGGATAGGAGTTATATAAAACATACCGTGTCGCACAATATATCTTTGCGGTATACCTTATATACCACAAAGATGGGCGTGGATTGTATCGACATTAAAATGTCGTACAATCCACTTTGGCTATCTTAAAACACTATTAAAGGTGGTTTTAAACCAATTTACGGCATCACTTATGGTAAGCCCAGAGTATTTCATAATAAACAAGACAATAAGAATTAAAATTATTATTTGTAAAAAGCCACCTTCTTTATTTCTTATATTATTTTTCATATTCTANTATTTTATCACAAAATATTATAAAGCTGGCAAATAATACATNGGGTCTAGATAAGCGTTAATAGCCGCTATGGGCTGTTTTAGGATCCTNCCAGGGCAAGATTTACTGGGCACAGTATCTACACTGACGGCACTTGAGACGTANAGCGAAACATGTAAATGCGGTCCCGTGACTCTGCCCGTGCCACCGCTGTAACCCACTTCTTCTCCTCTTCTTACTCTTTGTCCTTCCTGAACCTTAATGAACGAAAGATGTCCATAAGTACTGGATAGCCCGTTGTTGTATTCTATAAAAATCCATTTACCGAAAGAAACCCCCGAGCAACTTGTGTCTGTGTCTCCGGTACCTTTTACTATGCCGTCTGCCATGGCTCTAACCGGTAGCGGAGTTCTAGCTCTAAAATCAGTACCGCTATGTCCACTGGCATAAGTTCTGTGGGGTCCCGTTTTGGCTCCGAATTCTTGGGTGACGAAAATTTCATCCAGAGGCCAGGAGAGCACTCCAGGACCAGGCAATTTCGAAGGATCTAGAATAAACTTTAATTGTGATTCAAAATCACGCAATTCCCTTTCGAAGGCTTCTTTTTTTGCCAGTTGGTCTTTTAGAAGCTTTTGGTAACTTGTCTCACTATTTTTTGTCTGGGTAAGTAATTTATTTTTCTCCGATTTATTCTGCTCTACCACATTTTTCTGGTCGGACAGCTTAGATTTAAGGATGGTTAATTCTTTTTTTGCCTCAATGGTTTCATTTCTTGTATCCTCTAACTCCCCCTTTATTTGTTGTAATTCGGTAATTCTTTCTCTTATTTTTTTGCGTATAGTGGCCATGTTATCTATATCGTTCCAAACCGATGTGAAATTGTCTTTAGACAATATAGTTGTCACCAGACTGTTTTGCTCGAATTCGTTTGTTTTTTTAATATCAAGAGAAATCGCTTTTCTGGCCCCCACTATTGAATCTTCTTTGGTGTTGATTTGAGAACCCAAACCCTCTATTTTAAAATTTGTTTTATCAATTTTGTTTTGAGTTATGGAAATATCCGCATTTAATTTTTTCCTCGTGATATCAAGTTCGGCAATTGACCCGGCCAGAGAATTTTTCTGTTTGCCCAAATCATTAAGCTGTATCTGGTATTGCTTTATTTCTTTTTCCAGTTTCTCTATATCCGTGTTTCTTTGCTCTATTTTATTTTGAAGTTCAGGGGCTGTCTGGGCATTAGAAAAAAAAGTAGGCACCGCAAAAACCGTAAAAAGAACCAAAATTCCCCAAAATGTTGATTTAAATAGCTTTTTGTAATCTAAGTAATGTTTCATTTTTGCCTAAAATTTCAGCGATTATAAAAGGGTCAGGAGAACGGTCCAGTCCCGACAGAGCATAACGCACAGGATGCAGTAGCTCTCCCCTGTTTTCTAAATTATCAGCAATGAGCATCAGAGTGCTTTTTATATTTTCTTTTTCAAAATCGATTTCTTCTATTTTTTCCAGTACTCCGATCGCTAATTTCAAGTTATCTATAATTTTTTCAGCTGGGGTGTTTTTATAAACAAGCTTTTCTTTCTTTATCTCTGGCGGTTTAAAAAAGAAATCCAACTCCCCTGCCCCGACCATGTCTGATACATCGCTCCATTTGGAAATTCTTTCTAAAATAACCGGAATTATTTTCTCGTTTCTTGCCAGTTCCGGCAAACGCTCAAAGATGTTTCTTTTTATTTCCTCTTTAGATAATTTTTTAATATGTTCTTTATTTACCCAATCCAGTTTTTCTATGTTGAATACCCCACCACTTTTTTGTATTTTTTCTAAACTGAATTCTTTCAATAATTCATCTAGAGTGAAAATTTCTTTATCGTTGCCCGGATTCCAGCCGATAAGCACAAGGAAATTTAACATAGCTTCCGGCAAATAACCCATCTCTTTATACTCTAAAATAGACAAAGCCCCGTGTCTTTTAGAAAGCTTGGTTTTATCGGGAGAAAGTATAAGCGGAATATGGGCGTATTGGGGCAACATGGCTCCCAGTGCCTCTCCAATCAAAATTTGTCTTGGAGTATTGGAAATATGATCCTGTCCGCGGATTATATGCGTTACCCCCATCTCCATATCGTCCACCACTACAGCAAAATGGTAAAGCGGAGCATCCAAGTCTTTAGCGATTACGAAATCCTTCAGGTCTGTGGTATCAAATTCTATTTCTCCCAGAACCAGGTCATTGAACTTAATTTTTTTGTTTGGATTTTTAAATCTGATTACTTCGTCTCTGTCTCCCTCTTCTTTTGGATTTTCTTTTGAAACATAAGCCAGGCCTTCATCAATTAATTTTTCTAAATATTTTCTATAAATTTCAGTTCTCTCTGATTGTCTGTAAAATTCTTCATAAGCCAAACCAAGCCAGGCTAAAGACTCTACAATATTGTCCTCAAATTCCTTCTTTGATCTTTTCTTGTCCGTATCCTCTATGCGGAGTATAAATTTACCATTATGTTGTTTGGCATATAGAAAATTATAAAGAGCTGTTCTAACAGAACCTATGTGAAATGGTCCTGTTGGAGACGGTGGCATTCTTGTAATAACCTTATTGGGCATAAGGCTATTTTAGCATATATTTCCTATTTTTCATGGCTCAAGGCCATGTCCACCAATTCTCTGGCGATTTTCATTGCAGCTCCCGGGGTACTGAAAGCTTTCGCATTACGCGCCATTTTTTCCCAACTTACCTTGTCCTCTACCAACCTTTGTATTTCTGAGTTTAAAATATTTGCAGTCATATTCACTTCTTCAATTACAATACAAGCTCCTGCGTGAGCGTAGTTAAAAGCATTTTTTTTGGAATGGTCAGCGTTTGATTTGGTGAATGGAACCAAGATTGATGGTATTCCCCAAGATGCTATTTCAAACAACGTTGACCCCGCTCTGGAGACGATAACTTTTGCTCCACCTCCTGCCATTTTTAAGTCAGGAGGATTAAGAAAAGCAATGGGCAAATATCTTGATTTATTTTGATTATCAGCCAGTATAACTTTGGCTTGTTCTGTCACTATTTTAAAATTTCTAACGCCGGTTTGATGAATAATTTGGTAACTTTTAACAAGTTGAGGCAGGGCTAGGAGAATGGTGTTATTTATCAGTTCTGCCCCCTGTGAACCTCCCAAAACTAAAATGATTGGCAAGTCTTCTTCTAGTTTAAAATATTTTAGCGTCTCTGCACGAAGACCAGGATGTTCTATTTCGCTTCTTATTGGATGGCCGGTCCACGCGACAGTTTTTTTAGGAAAATAATTCGCTGTCTCTTTGAAAGAAACGGCTACTTTTTTAGCAAAGTGTCCAGCCCACTTATTTACTCGTCCAGGTGCGGAATCCGATTCATGAATTAAAACAGGGATACGCAACACCCTGGCGGCAAAAATTGTTGGAAAGGATGCATAACCCCCCTTACCAAAAACAACATCTGGATAAATTGAAAACATTTTTAAAATAGCATTTAAGACGCCAAAGAACATTTTAAAAACGTCTAAGAAGTTTCTAAAAGAAAAATACGTTCTAAGTTTTCCAGCGCCTACTTCTTCATATAATATTCCATTCTCAAAAAGCATTTCTCTATCATAAGGACTATCAGAGAAATAATAAAGCTTTACCCCTACTATGTTCTCGTGACTTATTATTTGGTTTACTTTTTCGGCTACGGCGATAATCGGGTAAAAATGCCCGCCCGTTCCGCCTCCTGTGAAAACTATTTTCATAAATTTAAAATTTTACTACACAGCTTTATGCTGGAATTTTGATATCTGAAGCACTATTCCTGTGGCTATAAGGTATATCATTAACGAAGTGCCCCCGTGACTCATAAAAACTAAAGGAACTCCAGTTAAAGGAAAAACTCCAATAATAGAAGCGATATGCATAAACGACTGCATTGTAATCAGTATAACAATTCCAGAGACTAAAAGTCTACTAAAAAGATCGGGGGAATTATTGGCAATCCGAAGTCCCCGCATAGCAAAAAGTACATAAAGGAATATAGTTGCAACAGTTCCCACAAAACCAAATTCTTCACCCAAAACAGCGAAAATCGAGTCTCCCTGTGGTTCTGGTAAGTAACTAAATTTCTGAATACTTTGCCCCAATCCCCTACCTAATATTCCTCCTGAACCAAAGGCTATTAAAGACTGCTGAATTTGGTAAGAAGACCCCAGGGCATCTTGAGATGGGTCAATAAAAGTTTTCACTCTTTCTTGGAGATACGGAGTAAAGAAAACTAGAGACCCGAGAACAAGTACTGCTCCTATACAAAGCCCCAATACGTATTTTATTGGTACTCCAGCAATAAAAAGCATAAAAATTCCAGTTGCTGTAATCAGAATAAAACTTTTAGTATCCGGTTGGTTGAATAAAATCACTGCGATAATTGCAAGCATTATGCCAAGCGGGAGAATACCGAATTTGAAATCTTGAACTTTGTTTTTTATCCAGGAGAGCCAAGCTGCGAAATAAATTACAAATCCAAATTTTAAAATTTCCACTGGTTGAAACGATACTGGTCCTAGTTTTATCCATCTCTCGGCGCCCTGAAAACCCCAACCAATGTTGGGAATAAAAACAGCCGCGGTTAGGAGTATTGAGCCCAGAAAAATATAAAAAGAATATTTTCTCCAAAACTTGTAATTTATTTTTAACGATATGTACATACCAATAAGCCCCAAGCCCAGCCCCAAAACCAACTGGCTGAAAAGAACCGAAAAAAAAGTTTTCTCGCTTTTTGCCAGGATTCCTAAAGAAGCGGATACAAACATCACTACTCCGATACCAATCAAGAGAAGCACAACTGTTAAGAAAAATTTATCAATTTTTTTCTCTCTCATTTTCTCATTTTTTCAGCTAATAACCGCCAAAATTATGCCCACGATAGCAAACACGACCGACAAAACCCAAAAACGCATAGTGACTTTATAAGACGGCCAGCCGAGAGCCTCGAAATGATGATGAATCGGCGTGAGTCTGAATAATTTCTTCCCTCCCCTTAACTTCTTGGATAAAATTTGCAAAATAACTGAACCGGACGTAACAACCAGGGGAAGGGCAACAATGGGGAGAATTAAAACCGAATCGGTTAAAAATGCAATCGTGGCTAAGGTCATGGTAAGTCCCACAATGCCCGTCTCTCCCATATAAAATCTTGCCGGCGGAATATTAAACCACAGAAAGGCCAAAATACCTCCTGCAACCACTCCGGAAAAAGCAGCGATGTCTATCTGGTTGTTGGCAAAGGCGATAGCTCCATAAGCGCTAAAAATCGCGGCTAGTATCCCCCCCGAGAGTCCGTCTATGCCGTCTATTATTCCGCCTGACCAGGTCGCTAGCGCCACAAGTATAAAAAAAGGAATAATCAAAATACCCAAACTCATTTCTCCCCCGAAGGGAATGTGGATGGAAGTAATACCGAGTTTATAAAAAAACCAGGCTCCGATTAACGAAGAAAAAATAATAACTAAAATTACTTTCCATTTTCGCCAGCCCGCGTGGTCATGAGCCAACTTACCTTTTCCATAAATCTGGATCAGATCTTCCCAAAGCCCCAAGACTGACCCAAAAAACAAAGTAAAAAATGGTATCAGAGTTTGATTTCTGCTTAAAAAATTCATTTTCTCCGTGACGGCAGAAGGAAAAAAAGTTGACGCTAAATAAAAAAGATACGTAGTAAGCAAAATTGAAACCCAAATAATTATGCCCCCGATTCTGGGAGTGTTCAATTCTTCCTGCTCGTTATGGATTTTTTGGAAGTCCGGCGTGTCTATGCCCCCATTTCGAGAGTATTTCTTCCACATTTTGTATTTATAGAAGAAATGAGTGGCAAGAGGGGTAATAAAAAGACCTAAAAAAAAGGCCAGCGTAGTCGGTAGAAAAATTTTAACCAAGTCTAAATACATAGATATAGTATATCATTTTAGCTCTTTTTTAGAAATTGTTGATAAATCAACTCCAGACTAGTAAACCTCCTGCTGATAACACTTCTCGCAGTACACAATCTCCGGTCTTTCTGGAGCATATGTGGTTTCGAATTCTATCTGACATCTCCCCTCCCCGTGAAAATGATTTATTTTCTCACACATGCATTGTCTGTGCCAGAGATTGAGGGGGTTGCGTCGGGTCACTCTGTCTTTATACCGACACATAAAGCACTTACGCGGAATCGGGATTTCCATTTTTTTATAGAAAAGAAATTCGTTCTTTATAATTTTATAGTTTCGTTTGCAATCAATGCATTTTAATATTTCTTCTAAAATTTCTTCGCCAATATCATTAATAGAATCTGGAATTTTCTCCAGTTGTATTGTTTCCTTGCCCATAGTTTTTTGTATATTATCTTGCCATTTGTATCCTCTCTTTTTGGCTTCCTCACGTGCGAGTGGCACCAGTTCGGGCGCATATGTTTCATTGTAACCGAAGGGTGAGAGTTCTATTGGGTAAAATTCTCCGTATTTGTACTCAAATTTCTGCTTATCGACATAGGGCATATCATTCATGTGTTTAATAATTTTAGGAACTAGTTTTTCGTACTCCTCTTTTGAATACTGCTTGTTGAAAATAGCATAATCTGTATTGCGTAGTCCCACACACCCTAAGCCATGTTTACAATTATGGCAGTGTTGGCAATACTTAATATCTTGACTTTTGACAGAAAAGAGCCCGAAAAGATTGAGTTGAGAATGGTCTCCAACCATGCATTCATAACATTCCGACGATCCTCCGGTAGTCGTGATGTCCCAACAATCCTGAGTAAGGCCAGTGCTGTCTCCGACAAAATCACAATATTTTAAATTATTTGCATTCCTGATTCCGAAAGAGCGTGTTATATTTTTCGCCCCAGACAGTGTATCGCCCGTAGAGTTTACACAATGAAAAATTCGCCCATATCGTTTAGGGAAACCAGCCACAAACTTCTTAAATTCTTTTTTTGCCTTTTCTACACCGGAAAATGTATCTAATTTGTATCCATTTAAGATTTTCTCATATTCTTCTTTCGTATATTGTTGGTTCTTGAAACAGTGTTTCTTACTGCGTAAATTTACGCACATCAGACAATCTTGACAATTATCGCAATCATAAAGAAACGCACTGTTAATGCATGCTTTACATACATCGGAATACTTTAATTGATAATTTTTAGAGCACAGTCTGCACTCGTACATGTATTCATTTTTTGAGCGAAGCTCCATACAATCCATTACGTATTTCCCGGCCAGGATAAAAAAACTATACATCACATTCTCTACATGCCAACCAGAAAAACACAGATAACAATTTTTGGAAAACCACCAGTCGTGGGTGTATTCGCAGTTTAAACTTGCAATGCCATCATCATTAACCACTGCCATATGCGGTACTCTTTTCATTAGTTCATTAAATTGAGTAAAGAAAGGTTTAGAAAAATCGTAATCTACTGCGTAACTTTTTGGATCCCACTTATCACTCCACCAGCATTTATTACAATAGATGGTTAAACCAGAATCCGGAGAGTAAATTGAGATCACCGGCTTTTCACATAAGTCACATTTACGATTATAAAGCGACATATTGTTTCGCCAGGCCCAACGTCTTTGCCTTCGGCACTCCGGACAAAATGTCGGTGGCGGAACTTTGATTTTCTCGTAAAACCCGAAATCATCCGGCTCGATGACGAAATCAGCTTTGCAGTTCTGGCATAACCTATTTTCTGCCTTCATATCTACATATTATACAACGTTTCTACGATTCTTTCCATATCAGAAAACCGTCCCAGAAAACTGGAGCCGAGAATTGTCACGGCAAGATAGTGTCCCTTTCTATCTTGAAAAACAACGGTTAGGTTACCTCCGGCGATTTCTGTGTAGCCTGTTTTGGAAAATAAAAGGCCGGGTATTTTTCTAATTATCGTATTTGTGTTTTTAAAATTATGAACAAAGCCCGAAACAGAATTTAAATTTATTTCAGAAATTGCGGTAGTGCTGAAAATTTCCGGATAAGCTCGCAGTCCATATACAGCCATAGCGTTAGCGTCTTCCGCAGAGGCGAAAGCTCCTGCTTGCCCTAAGTCTAGGTCAAGGCCCGTAAAATTTAAAAATAAAGTATTATCCATTCCGATTCTCTGCGCCTTGTCGTTCATTTTTTCTAAAAAGCTATTATCATTTCCAGCAAGGGCATAAGCGCCATCATTAGCAGAAGCTAAAAGAGTAAATTTAGCTAAATCTCCTACTTCCCACTTCTCCCCTATCCAGAGTCCGTAATCTCCAGCCTGGCGAAGAGCGTCTTTAGAGATCAATACAACGTCATTTTCCGAGTGATTATTTAGGGTAACGATGACGGTCATAGTTTTAGCGAGCGAGGCGAGGGGCATTGCTACGGCATCATTTCTACCATAAATTTTTTTGTTTTCAGTTATATCATAGACAGAAAGTGCCTTGGCTTCGATTTCTATATTTTGTAAAGAAGCATTGATTCTTGTATCAGCTTCTCGCTTCAATCTCTCTTCTTCATTTAATTTAAAATTTCCAGTAGAAAACAAAATTGCCTCCAGGGCAACTATCGCTATAATCAAAACAAAAAAACGATTTTTTCGTAATTCCTCCATGTTGTCTTTATGCATCTTGTTCCTGCTCCGACAAGTCTTTCGCTACATCATTAATTGATTTACTTACTTCCGCATAATCCGGCAATTCTTCTTTTGATTTTATGCCTAAGAAAGATAGAAGTTCAAAGCTCGGTTTATAAATGTAGCGTCTGTTGTCTTCCGGGTCGGGAGTTTTCTCTACCAATCCCCTGACCGAAAGAAGTCGCAGGGTGAAGCTAGAATTCACTCCGCGTATGTAGTCAACTACAGCCCTGCTTACTCCGTCTTTATAGAGAATGATAGACAATGTTTCGAGAGATGCCTTGGAAAGGTCTTTGTTTAATTCTTCTTTTTGTAAATTCTCAATCAACTTTGAAAGTTCAGGGTTGGTACCGAGCGTTATCTCGTTGTCTTTTTCCAAGAGCACCATTCCCCTGTTTTCTAAATTGCCTTTCAATTTTTCCAGACCTTCATTTATCTCTGTCTGGTTTACGTTCAGAATTTCTGCCAACTTTTTTCGTGACAACGGTTCTCCCTTCCAGAACAAAATTGCTTCAAT
>C687J35174_10006343_pt1 | contig 15432 bp, 15 predicted proteins | sample RifCSPhighO2_01_FD_35174 | JGI IMG/M metagenome (IMG submission 35174) | reverse complement strand
TCCCCGCCGAAAGGCACATGGAGGCTCGTCATCCCGAGCTTGTAGTAGAACCATCCGCCGATAAGGAGTGCGATCAGGCCGATCAAAAATGCTTTCCATCTGCGCCAGGATTTATCATCCTTAGAAAATCTGCCGTTGCCGTAGATCTGAATAAGGTCGTCCCACAGTCCGATGAGCGAGCCCAAGATCAAAGTGAAGAACGGTATCAGGGTCTGGTTGCGGCTTAAGAAATTTATTTTAGTGGCAATTGCGGACGGAAAAATGACTGGGGTCAAATAAAAAACGAGGGTGGTGAGGAGAACCGAGAACCAAATGATTATCCCTCCGACTCTCGAAGTGTTGAGCTCGTCTTTTTCATTGTGAATTCTTTGGAACTCGGAACTAGTGGTGGTACTGCGAGAATTCTTCTTCCACATTTTGTATTTAAAGAAGAAATGGGTCGCCACCGGAGTGATGAGAAGCCCTAAAAAAAAGGCCAGGGCCGTCGGAATGGCAATTTTAAGCAAATTTAAAAACATATAGTAAATATAACATAATTTAGGTTAATACACTTCCTGTTGATAGCACTTTTCGCAATACACAATCTCCGGTCGGTCGGGAGCATAGGAAGTCTCGAATTCGTTTTGACATTGCCCAACATGATCATGATTCGTTGTCGTAGATGGTGAGCCTGTCGAACCACACATACACTGTCGATGCCAGAGTTTAAACGGATTGCGTCGCTTTACGCGCTCTGCATGGCGGCAATGGAAGCATTTGCGCGGGATCGGGATTTGCATTTTTTTGTAGAAAATCAGCTCGTTCGGCACAATTTTATAATTTCTTTTACAATTCGTACAGGCTAAAACTTCGTTTAATATGCTATCTTTAACATCATTTATGCTTTCGGAAATTTGTTCGGAATCAATAGTCTCTTTTCCTTCGGTACGCTGTAAATTATCCTGCCATTTATATCCTTTTTCTAAGGCTTCTTTTTTCGTCAACAAGAAGTGTTCCTGCGCATCTGTCTCATTGTAGCTAAAAGGTGAGAATTCTATCGGATAAAATTCACCAAATTTATAAATTCTATTCTTTTTATCCTTATATGGAATATTGTTCATTTGTTCAATAATTTTCGGCACCAGTTTTTCATATTCTTCTTTTGTATATTGTTTATTAAAAATACAATATTTCGCACTCCTAAGCCCCACACATCCAAAAAGTGATTTCGAGGAATGGCAGTGTTCTGTATATAAAACATCTTGATTTTTCCAAGAATAAATTCCAAATAGATTTCGACTTGATTGGTCGCAAGTAATATCTTCATATCCTTCGCTAAATTCTCCTCCTCCAGCTATATCATACGAATCTTTTACATCAGCAATTAAATCACAATATTTGCAATTTTCAGAATTTTTAGCTACAAAACAATTTTTTAGGTTTTTAGAATTTGAAATAATATCTCCAACGCAATTTAAGCTTTGAATAATACCAATGCCTCGTCGAGTAAATTTTAAGATGAAATCATCATATTCTCTTTGTGCTTTTTCTACACCAGAAAACGTATCAAGTTTGTAACTCAACAAAATCTTTTCATATTCTTTTTTTTCATACTCCTTGTTTTTAAAATAGTACTTCTTATTTCGTAGCCCGAAACACACAAAACAGTCAGTGCATCCTGTGCAATCATATAAAAATTGTGAATCAATACAATTCATGCAAAATTGAGCATACTTTAATTGATAACAATTTCTTGCAATCATACACTCATAAAGCCATTCATTTTTTGATCTGATATTTATACAATCCATCATATCTCTACCAGCCAATATAAAATAACTATACATAACATTTTCAACATACCAAGCGACGAAAACCATATAACAATTTTTCCCAAAAGCAAAATCTTGAGTGTATTCGCAATTCACACTAGCTATACCGTCATCATTTATCAATGCCATATGTGGAACTTTTTGGGAAAGTTCGTTGAACTGTTTAAAAAATGGCCGAGAGAAATCATAATCTTGTCCGTAGCTTTTTGGGTCCCATTTATCACTCCACCAGCATTTATTGCAATAAATGATAATACCTGATTCTTTAGAATAAATTGTTACTACTGGTTTTTTACATAAGTCACATGTTCGGTTGTATAAAGAAGTGTTATTTTTCCACGCAAAACGTCTCTGCATTCGGCAATCCGGGCAAAAAGTCGGCGGAGGAACATGAATTTTTTCGTAAAATCCGAAATCATCCGACTCGACAGTGAAACTAAGCTTGCAGTTCTGACAGGCTTTAACTTGTGCTTCCATGATTTTAATTATATCATCTATTCTGCACATGAAAAATCATATCTGGAGCGCAATAATAGTAGTTGTTTTTCTTTTTGGAACTCATTTTTATATCGTAAGTAATCGGCCAAGCACAGAGCCCGCCAGCAACGAGGTGGTGGTAGGCACGCCTGTGCCCCCGCCGGACCCTGTGCCCGAACCCATGCCTCCGGCAACCCCTGAGATGATTCGGAAGATCGAAGAAGAGCGCACCTACCTCCTCGGCCACTTTGACCCGGCGAAAAGCTCGGAGTTTATCGCCATCCCGCTCAAATACACCATGTATCAGAATCAGATGTATTTGAGAAAAGAAACTTATGATGCATTCCTCGACATGCGCGCGGCCGCGCTTAAAGACGGAGTGAATTTAAAAATTGCATCCGCGGCGAGAAATTTTAATTACCAGAAGAATCTTTGGAATAATAAATGGAATGGCACAACTCCAGTGGATGGAAAAAATTTAGCTCAAACTATTCCGGACGGCCTGGAGAGGTTCAAGAAAATTTTGGAATACAGCGCCGCCCCTGGCACTTCGCGCCACCACTGGGGCACCGATATAGATATAAACACGGCGGAGGGCGCATATTTCGATGTAGAACCGGGAATAAAGGAATACAATTGGCTGGTAGAGAATGCCAGTCTGTTCGGGTTCTGCCAGCCCTACACCGCCGGCCGATCTCTGGGATACAATGAAGAAAAGTGGCACTGGTCCTATGTGCCGGTGGCCGGACAACTGACAAAAGATTACGCAAAGATAATTACCCCGGCAGATATTACTGGCTTTGAGGGTGCTACATACGTGCAAAATCTGGATCTGATAAACGACTACGTGCTGGAGATCAATCCTCTTTGTCGGTAATCATGCTTTCTTTCGCTTCACTTAGTGATTTACTCAGNTCTCCAAAATCGGGTAGTTCGGTGACTGTTTTTATACCCAGATATGAGAGGAGCTCGAAGCTCGGGCGATAAAGATATCTTCGATTATCTTCCGGGTCAATAATTTTCTCCACCAATCCGCGCACGGAGAGGGCGCGGAGGGTAAAGCTCGAATTCACCCCACGGATGTAGTCTATCTCCGCGCGGTTCGTGCCGTTTTTATAAAGCACAATGGAGAGAGTTTCGAGCGAAGCCTTAGAAAGCTCTTTGTTTAATTCCTCCTTTTGCAAATGCTCGATCAAGTCCGAAAATTCCGGGGCAGTGCGGAGAGCAAGCTGGTTGTTGTTTTCAATCAGCACTACTCCCCTGCCCTCTAAATTCTTTTTTAAACTAGCGACGCTATCCAGAATTTCCCGCTCGGAAACTTTCAAAATACTTTCGAGTTTCGCAATAGAAACAGGTTCGCCCTTAAAGAAAAGTATCGCTTCTAATTTAGCTTCTAGGCTCATAGCTTTTAGCTTCTAGCTTCTCGATAATAATATCATCTTTCTCCTGGGTGGCATCGAGTATCCCCCGTCTCACCAGCTCCAGCATGGCCAGGAAGCCGACGATGACCTCGACTTTTTCCGTGCGGTCTTTCGGCTGCCCGAAATGCTTGCGAAAGCTCATCCGGAGCGCCGTTTGAATGCGGGTAGTTAGCTTCTCCAGCATTTCCTCAATGCTTATAACCTTCTTCACCTCCACTTTCGGCAAGAATGCTTTTTTTGGGATTCCGCCGACCACATCCCGGGCCAGCGCCATCATTCTCTCTTGCGTAATTTGTTCATCCGGCAGGAATATCAAAACATCATTTTTCCTATCAAGTGGAGCAAAAATTATCTTTTTGCCGAATTTATTTTTTACATTTCCGGACAGTTCCGTAAAAATTTTGTACAAACGCAGCCTCTCCTCTAAGTTTTTTATGTCGCCTTGTTCTTCGCTGGTCAGATCAAGTGAGGGTAGTAATGATTTTGACTTTATTAGAATAAGCGTCGCCGCCACGTATATGAAACTCGACACCTCCTCCGGCTGGATAGCCCCGGCGGTATTGATGTATTTTAAATAGTCTTCGGTAACTTCAGCTAAAGATACGTCGTTTATAAAGAGCTTGCGTTTCTCCACCAGCGACAAAAGAAGCCCCAGGGGGCCCTCGAATGCAGGAGTTTTAATGCTGTAAATTCCTTCTCGGCTTTCCGTTTCCACGGCTATATGATACCATTTCTGCATGAAAAATAAAGGCGTCCGGCTCTCGAAAAATGTCACACCAGTCAAGTACGAGATAGAACTCCGGCCCGATCTCGACAATTTTACTTTTGCCGGGGTAGAAACCATAAGCTTATCCATACTAAAATCCACGAAATCACTAACCCTACACTCTAAGGAGATAGATATTGAAACAGCCCACCTAACTCTCGGGCCAGAAAAGGTATTCGCTAAAATTTCATATGATCCAAAAGCAGAGACGGCTACTCTAGTATTTTCAAAGATTATTCCGAAAGGTAAAGTAAAGCTTACCTTAGTCTTTCAGGGCATCCTGAATGACAAAATGCGCGGATTCTACAGGAGTAAATATCTGGTCGGCCAAGGAAAAAATCAGCAGGAGCACCACATGGCTACCACCCAGTTTGAAGCCACCGATGCGCGCCGGGCCTTCCCCTGTTTTGACGAGCCGGCGCAAAAAGCAGTCTTCCATGTGTCCCTCATCGTGCCCAAAGGCAAGACCGCCATATCAAACACTTTGCCGATCTCAACTACAAAACACAGCACCGGGCACGAGGTCATAAAATTCTCCCCGACGCCGAAAATGTCCACGTATCTGCTCGCCTTTATTGTGGGCGATTTTGAATATATAGAAAAAAAGTCAAAGCGGGGAGTCGTCGTGCGCGTATACACTACCCCCGGCAAAAAGCACCAAGCTGGCTTTGCGCTAGATGTCACTGTCCGCACTTTGGAATTCTATGAGAAATATTTCGATATTCCCTATCCGCTCAATACTCTAGACATGATAGCCATACCGGACTTTTCATCGCTCGCTATGGAAAACTGGGGAGCTATAACTTTCCGCGAGATAGGTCTCTTGGTGGATGAGAAAAATACATCCACCGCTTCTAAAGAGTTGATAGTAGAAGTTATCGCTCACGAGCTTGCCCACCAATGGTTCGGCAATTTGGTGACCATGGAATGGTGGACACACCTATGGCTCAACGAGGGCTTCGCTTCCTATATCCCCTACTTGGTGATAGAAAAATTATTTCCAAAATGGAACATCTGGGAGCGCTTTACCAATGACACACAGGGTATCGCGCTGCGGCTCGATGCGCTTAAAACCACGCACCCTATTGAAGTTGAGGTCCATCACCCGGATGAGATTGGCGAGATATTCGACGCCGTATCCTACTCTAAGGGTGCTTCGATTATTCGGATGCTCGCCAACTATATAGGCGCAGAGAATTTCCGGAATGGCCTACGCTACTATCTAAAAAAACATAGCTATAAAAATACGGAAACAATACACCTATGGCAAGCATTTGAAAAAGTCTCCAAGAAACCAGTGGCTAGAATGATGCATAATTGGACCAGTAAACCCGGATATCCGGTAGTTAAAGCGAATATAAAAAACGGCAAGTTTACATGGTCGCAAGAGAGGTTTTTTTCGAGCCCACTCTCGAAAATAAAAAGCAAAGATAAAACTAAATGGGAAATCCCTATCTCCGTCCAAAAAAACAAAAACTGGCTAAAAGTAAACATCGGCGAAACTGGATTTTATCGCACGGCATATTCTGCCAAACTTCTAGAAAAACTCAAAATCCCGATACAAAATAAATTATTACCTTCCTGGGATAGGCTGGGAATCATCAGGGACCTTTTCGCCTTGGCCGAGGCTGGTGAAGTGCCGACAACAGATGCGCTTAACTTCTTGTCCGCGTATAAAAAAGAAGATAACTACACCGTCTGGGTAGAGGTGGCTACCGGACTTTCGAAATTAGGAAGGCTTTTGGTTAAAACGAATATAAAAGAAAAATTGGATAAAATGACAATAGAACTTTTCTCTCCCACTCTATACAGGTTGGGTTGGAATAAAAAAAATAAAGAATCAAATACCGACGCCCTGCTCCGTTCCCTTTCAATATCAATGCTAGTAGAAGCCGGTGATGTAAAAGTAATTAACGAAGCTGTTAAAAAATTCAAGGCAATCCTGCAAGGCAAACACGTGGAGCCTGACATCCGGAGTGTGATTTACAGGTCCGTAGCCCAAAAGGGCGGCTTAAAAGAATATGAGATACTGACTAGAAAATATAAAAAAGAGCACTTGCATGAAGAGAAAAATCGCATCGGTAATGCTTTGGGATATTTTAGAAATCAAAAAATATTAAATAAAGTTTGTGATTTTGCTATGTCGGATGCCGTCCGCACTCAAGACACCATAGGCATCCTAAATAATGTGGGTGTAAATCCCCTTGGGCGTGATATTTGGTGGAAATTCATTACAAAAAATTGGAAAACAATGGTCTCCCGCTACGGCCAAGGCGGTCTATCTTTAAGCCGTGTGGTTCAGGCTATCTCCGGCAGCGCGGAAGAAAAACATCTTCGCGACTTCAAAAAATTCTTTGCCACCCACGAAGCTCCTGGGGCCCGCCGCGCCATCGAGCAGGTCCTCGAGCGCCTCAAAGGCAACATCCTTTGGCTGAAACGCGACGAAAAAAGTATAAAAGAATTTCTTAAGAATTCTTAATATATTCGTCCAATTTTCTCGCTACTTCACTCAACTAAAGTTATCCCCACTCAATTTGTCTACTTTACTTGACTAAAGTACTTTAGTGTGCTAAAGTAGCGGTATGAGTAAAGGAATGAATAAAAATACAGCAATTGGGACAGTCAGACTGGTTACGGAAATCGGGCCGGATATGGACTGGAATACCAAAGAAACTAGGCAATTACTTGCCGGCATTTTAGAGCTTAAAAATACTGATGAGGCAAAGAGGTTCTTGCGCGACCTCATGACCCCCCGAGAAATCAATGAATTCGCCAATAGGCTTGAAGCTGCTCGCCTACTTTCTCGTGACGTTCAATATAGTGCAATTACCGAAGATACAGGCCTCTCCTCGGCTACTATTGCCCGCATCGCCAAATGGCTCAATGGCTCGCTAGGTGGATATCGTTTAATACTTTCACGATTACATCATCGCAACTCTTTACCGCTAGGGAAAGGGTTGCCTTTGAGCTCGTAATTATTTTAATTTCGAAGCCAGCCCCTCCCCTAGCGGGAGGGGTTTTGCGTTGTGGCGCAAAACTTAGTTAACTTTGTTCTTTAAGAGGAAATGTGAAGAGAAAAATTCCTGTGGTTGTGGTTATCGTGCTCGTGTACTTGTATCTCCTGCTCCAGTTGGATGGTGCAAGCTGCACGGCGTGTTGGAAGTTTGTGTTCTAAAGGAGAGCTAGTGGATAGAGTAGTTTGTTTTGACCTGTGGAACACGCTCATGCGTTCTCCGGAAGGAGGAGCGGGTTACGAATCGGTACTCCTAGAGCATGGCGTCCCCGCCGAACAGATTTTCCCATTTGTTCGGGATTATCTAATGACGCGTAGGATGTCTTACGAGGAAATGGCGAAGGCTTTGTTTCACCGCTTTGCCATTGAGCCGGCTACCGGCGCACTCGACAAGCTCGTGAAGCTCTGGTCCACCGACAACAAGCACGCCGCAATCATCCCGCACGCACTCCAAGTGGTAAAAACACTTCGGAGACGCGGAAGGATTGCGGTGCTGGTAACTAACAGCACTGCCCCCGGCTGGCACGCAGTCAGCCGCATCCGCAGTGAGTTCGACTACGCTTATATTTCATGCGACGAAGGCAACGTCAAGCCAAATTTAAGCGTATGGGAAACGATTGAATCATGGTTCCCGACCGTCGACCGAAATGAGTTCGTCATGGTCGGGGACCGAGAGATCGATGATCTGGCGACACCTCGAAAACGCGGCTGGAAAGCAATCCCAGCCGACAGCATGGGTATGCTCGTGGGAAATCAAACACCCACAACACTGCTCATGGATACAGCCCACCAGATCGACGAAAAAAAGTTACGGGCTCTCGGCATCAATCCGCTACAAACGACCCTCCTCACAGCCATCCTCGGAAAATGGAGAGGGTGGAAAACGTTGAATCCAGAAACAACGATTGTCGTGGTTCCTGGAAACGGCGCTTCTATCACCGCTCACGATCTCTTCAACCAGCTACCTCAACATTGGTATTTGAGGGTCGTCCGTATCGCCGCCAAACGTTGCTGGAACCCTGGGAGCGAGCCATGGGCTGTCGCGAGTCCAATCTTCCCTGGTCGAATGCTGCTTGGGATACGCGACGTTGTTGTCATCGATGACGTCGTCGCATCGGGTGCTACCGTGCGAAAAATCTACGACCTGAACCGGCCGTGGATTCCAGGGGCGAGGTGGCACGCACTAACTTGGCTGGCTCAACGTTCGACTAGCTTGCCGGGCGAAGTGAGCCTCGTAGCGGCAGCGCACTGCGGGAACTTTGTGAAACGCGAACCAATCGCTTCGGTGAGCACTCTTACGACCGACTCTGGTGTACTCGAGTCGTTCGCCCAGAGAAATTCCTCAAAGGAACTCGTGGAAATCTTCAGTTCTTTGCATCCCCACCCACTCCCGTAAATGGGGATGTTCCTCGCGGGAAGGAGCTGAATTTTTGCAATATAAAATTCGGCTCCCCTACCATGGGGCTATTATTAAAATAAAAATAAATATATGTTACTACCACACCTAAAAATTAAATCGGGGGTTGTGCCAAAATATGTACTGCTACCTGGAGATCCTGCAAGAGTAAATGTTATCGGAAAACGACTTTCCGGGTTTAAAATAATAAATCAAAATAGAGAATTCAGAACCGGCATTGGTTCATATAAAGGAACTAGGATTTTAGTGTGCTCAACCGGAATTGGCACCCCTTCCACAGCTATCGCCGTAGAAGAGCTGATAGATGCTGGAGCAAGAACTCTGATTAGGATTGGAACGTGTGGAGGAGCGTGGAGAAAAGATATACCTGCTGGTAGTTTCATTATCCCATCAGCATCGGTAAGAGATGAAGGAACAACCCTAGAATATATTCCGCAAGGGTTTCCAGCCATAGCCGATGTGGAAGTATTAATGGCACTCAAAAAATCATCTCAAATAAAAAATAAAAACACCTTTGTTGGAATCAATAGAACACATGACGCATTTTATGGCAACCAAAATGCAATTATTAAATGGGGGCAATACTTATCTGATCAAAAATGGAAAGGGTATGATTCATCAATAATTTCTTCGGATATGGAATGTTCAGCACTTTTCGTTGTTGCTTCACTTAAAGGAGTTCGTGCCGGAGCTATCTTGCTTGCAAATGCCAATCCTGAACCTCTAATTGATAGAATAAGAGGGAAGAAACAAAAAGTAATAACGGAATCTAATCAAAAAAGAGCAAATGTTGCGCTTAGGAAAATGATAGAAGTAGTATTAGAGGCTATAAAAACACTAGATTCAAAATAATTATCTATTTCACTGCATCCACCTTGGCGGCGACGATGAAATCGTTTTCGGAGAGGCCGCCGATGGCGTGAGTCCAAAGGTCGAGCACAACCTTGCTGTAATATACATGAATGTCCGGATGATGGTCTTCCATTTCGGCCACATCGGCCACCCGCTCGACGAAGTTTATGGCTCCAATGAAATCGGCGAATTTGTATTCTTTAGAAATCTTTTTGGCATCCTCGCTGAGCGTCCAGCCCGGAGTTTCTTTTAAGTAATCCTCCACTTCTCCCCCCTTAAGAGGCTCGGCTCCCCCTTCACACGGCACACATTTTTTCTGCAGTAAGTCTTTTTTGAGATCCATGCTAGTATTTTAACATGAAATTGATTACCCCGTGTGCGGCGGACCTCGGACGGCCGAATGTAGTCATCAAGCACTTTGCGGATACGGAATCATATGTGCAAATTCCTCATATAGAATCTTTGAAGAATAAGCCGATTACCCTTTATCACCGGCTTTACCCCGAGCCAGAGAAGAGGCTTTTTGAACTTCTTTTGATTTTATCTAAGCTAGAAGCTAAAAGCTGTAAGCTGTTTACCCCCTACCTGCCCTACGCGCGACAAGACAGAGAAAATAAAAAAGGCGAAGCGGTCAGCGCTGATGTGCTCTGCCGGCTATTGAAAAACGCGGGCGTGGAAAAATTGATTACTTACGATTGCCACTTCCTGCCCAAGTCCGGAAGATTTAAACGTGCTGGGCTAAAAATAGAAAATCTATCTGCCGGAGTAGAACTATATAAGTACGCGAAAAAATATTTCGGGTCGCAATCTTTTGTCGTCGTCTCCCCGGATGAAGGTGCGTCGTATTTTACTAAACATGCCCAAGACCACAGCTTTCAGTTGAAGAAAATTAGAAAAGAACACAACCATGTCCATAAGATTGACGGGCACGCCGATGTAAAAGGTAAGAATGTATGTATCTTGGACGACATCATCGATACAGGGGGCACCATACGGCGCGCAATTGATCATCTAAGAAAATTAGGCGCAAAAAAGATCATCGTGGGTGCCACGCACGGAATATTTTCCAAGGGAAAAATAAAAGAGGCGGATTTTGTCTTTACGACTAACTCGATAGAGAACTCTCATTCCGTAATTTGGATATCCGGTAAATACTAAAGACGAGGATTAGTGCCGCCACCCATTGAGTGAGCACCAGACTGGTGTGATTTACCTTCATGTCTATCAAAATGGCGATAAAGGGGAAAGTGAGCTCGAGGATAGTGGAGATATGAACGGGGGTTTTGGAAAGGCCTTTGTAGTAAATAAGGAGTGCCACCATGCCTGTCGAGATTGCAATAAGGGCAAACAGGCCGAATTGTGAGGTTGTAGGTGCAGAGAGCGAACTCTTGTATCCGAATAGTAGGACAGCGGCAAATGTAAGTATAGTAGTGAAAAGAAACCGGTAAAAAGTGCTTACGTGCGAATTAACCCGGCCTAGGAGCATTTTGGAAAATGTAGTAGAGGATCCCCAGGCAAAGGCGGCGCCGAGAGCATAAAGGGCGGCAACGGCTGTGCCCTCGCCTGTCGCCAAGTTCACTGTTCCATTTGGAAAAGTCACAAAGTAAGCCGAGGCAAGTGCGGCCAAGGCCCAGGGAATATATCCGCGCTCGAACTTTTCTTTGAGAAAAATTGTTGCAGTAGTAATAGCAAAAATCGGCTGGAGCTTCTGGAGCAGAAACACGACAGAAAGCGAAATAAAGTGAACTTTGCCGAGAGCTGTCGTAAACCAGAGCGTCCCGAATAGTCCGCTTAAAATTGAAATTAAAAGTACCAGCCCCCAGTCTTTCCTAGAGAGTTTGTTGTTGCGGAGATATTTTAAAACAAAAGGAGAAAGGATGACAAAGCCGATCAAGTGTTCGTAGAATATAATCGTGATGGGCGGCAGAGTGTATAGATGCTGGCGGATGAGTCCGTCAAATGCCCAGAGAAGTGCTGCGATGATAATGAGCAGCGGCCCGGTTGATTCTTTTAACATAGATCTATGTCTTTTTTTATTTGAATAATCAATTCTGCCTCCGTGTCGAATTTTTGATATTTCCTCAAAAATTTATTTATCTTAAGACGCACTTCCTTGCCGTAAGCATCACCATTATACCCTATCAGATGCGCTTCTACTTTATTCTTATTATCTTTTTTGGGCCCAATTACAATACCCGCCCTATATTCCCCGCCTTCTAATATCCCTACTCCGACATACACTCCTTCTGGAGGCAATTCCTCCGTACTGAACACCTCTAAATTCACCGTCGGAAAGCCTAATTTCTTGCCATATCCATCCCCTTTTACTACCTTGCCTGTTATTTTAAAATCCATCAGTATTCAATTTCTCGTCAATTCTATTCATGTCTCGTGGGAACATCGCAGCTTCTCGTATATTTTTCAATTCCAATAATTGCATGGTCATTCGCTCTGCACCGAAAGCAAATCCTCCTTCAGGCGGAACTCCGTATTTGAAAGCCTCGAGAAACATTTTCACCTTCTCTGGATCCATTTTCCAGATATCAACGTGCTTCATGAGCTGATCGTAGTCATTAATTCTTCGTCCACCAGAGAGCCATTCAACTCCACGACAGAGAAGATCCATCCCTTCGTTGAATTCTGGTTCTTCGGGATTTGGGTAAACATAGAAAGGCTTCTTGCGAGTAGGATAACCATAAATAAATATGAAATCCGATCCGGTTTCTTCTTTTATTATTTCACAAATTTCTCTTTCATCCTGAGGATTTGTGTCTTTTTCTCCTCGGACATCGCGTCCAAACTTTTCAAATATCTTCTGTTGAACTTCTCGCAATGACAGAGTCGGCGTTTTATCTATCATGGTCGGAATAGTGGCATTTAAAATTTTTAGGTGCTCAGAATTTTTAGCTTCCACTTGCTTGAGGATGTATCTTACAGTTTCTTCAGCCATGTCACGGACATCTGTCCATGAATCGATGAAGGCCATCTCAGCATCAAGAGAGACAATTTCTATCAGGTGCCGCGTCGTTGAAGATGGTTCCGCCCTAAAAACTTTATTCACGGAAAAGCACCTTTCGAAAGCCGACATCACGATCTGCTTGTAGAGTTGCGGAGACTGGGTCAAGTAGGCTTTCTTATCAAAATAATTAACTTGGAAAACTTCGGCTCCGCCTTCAGCCGTAGCGGGAGTAATCGCAGGAGCTTGAAATTCAAAAAACATATTTTGCTTCATAAACTCCCTAAAGGAGTCTATTATCGTTTCCTGAACTTTAAAAACTGCCTGCACTTTCGGTTGTCTAAAAACCAGAGCTCGGTTATCAAGTTCAGTTGTTAAATCAAGATTATATCCTCCTAAAGACATATCAAAAGGTAAGGGCGCTGCCTTAGATAAAACTTCAATGCCTGTAACTTCAATCTCCACGCCCCCGCCCTGCGCCGCATTTTTATCTGTGCGCGCTTTAACGATGCCGGAAACTTTCAACACCCACTCCGGACGAATTTCTTTAGCTTTTTCAATAGCCTCCGGGTGAACTGGCAAGGTAACACATTGCACTTTGCCCGTCATGTCCCGCATGTCGAAAAATACCATCTTGCCCTGGTCCCGCCGGATGTCCACCCAGCCAGCAATAGCTACCTCCTTACCCACAGAATCCTTTAGATCCTTGATATAAGTCCTGCCTTTCATGCAAACATCTTAACACAAACTCTACACCTCTATCAACCCAAGTTTTATAAGTCGGGCGCGAATACCGCCTATTTGCCGGCCAGAGAGTGCGGAGATGTTTTTTATTGAAGTTCCTTTTTTAAAATTTAAAACCATATTTTCCTCTTCTTCCTTAGTCCACTTTCGGTACGCATTCTGATGTTTTTCTCTTATTTTTTCTAAGGTTTTAATTTCTTTCTTAATTTCATTTTTTGTATTGTTTTTTATTTTACCACCGCAAGCGACTATGAAATTGTCGTGCATTTTTTTAAATTCATCAGCCGAGAGCTTCCCGAAAACTTCTACTGCTTCTTTGGATTTATTTTTAAAATCAATATCTTTTCTTAGAATTTCCGGATGCACTTTAAGCGCATGTTTATTAATACCCAGAATATACAGCCCGGAGAGCCGCCGCACACGAGAAAGCGCCACATATCCCTGCCCAAACTCAAAGACTTGCGAGAGATCCATCACCGCCGCATCCATGCTCATCCCCTGGCTCTTATGCACAGTGATAGCCCAAGCAAGGCGAAGTGGAACTTGGGTAATTTGTGCTCGGATTTTACCGTTTTCTTCCACTGTCCAATCCATTGGTGCAATGGTTATGGTTCTGCCACTTCTGGTTTTAATAATTGGATGTCCGCTAAATTCTTCAAAGTCAATAATAGTGCCCAGCGTGCCGTTCACAAATCTTTCTTTTTGGTTATTTTTAGTGCACATAACTGCAGCGCCGAGCTTGAGCTCTAAATTCTCCGGCGATAGGCATCCTTTTTTAAGAATTTCGACTATTTTATCATTTCCGCTCGAAATCATTTTAAATAGCTTGACTTCTTCGTTTAATTTCGCAAGTTCTATATTATTTACCTGATCCACGTTCATATTATGTGAAAAAAGTTTAGTAATTTTTTCTGGTATATTGTCTGAACTAATCCGCCGCGCATTAATGTGCTTGAGGTGTTTCAGAGAGACATTGTCAGCGCGGATACCTCCAAGCACGGAAAGAAAATCAACATCATCCTGTCTGTACTGTTCGTGCAAATAACATGATATTAACCGCGCCCTTTCCCACGCGCCAGCCTCATAAGCAAAATTTCCCACATGTCCGACATGTGGGAAATTTAGACTTTGTTCGTTTTCATTCAATCTTTTAACAACTGGTGGGAGCTGAAAGAAATCCCCGACCAGAATAATTTGGATCCCGCCGAAGGACTCGCTTGATTGTTTCACTTCCCGGCAAACCATGTCCACCATATCAAGCATGCTGTTGGAGAGCATAGACACTTCATCAATGATAAGCACTTTTGTCCGATTTATTCTTTTGGCAATATATTCACTGCTTGCAATTTTATCCAGATCATATTTGTCCAGCTTTGTTCTGATGCCGATGCCACTCCAAGAATGAATGGTCATTCCACCTATATGGGTTGCGGCAATGCCAGTGGAAGCTGTAATAGCCGGCTCTACTCCACAAGTGCGTAAATAATTTACAAAAGTATTTACAGTGTGCGTCTTCCCCGCTCCCGGCTCACCGGTTAAGAAAACATTGGTGCCCGTTTTTAAAATATTCGATGCCTGCTCCTGAGTCATTTTTTATCTTTTTTGAATCTATTTTCATTTATTCTATTTTGTTTAGCAAAGGCCTCCATTAAGTCTCCGTAATTATGTTCACCCTTTTTCATAAGCTTGCAAATCTCACAATCCTCGCAATCATCTGACTCCATTTTTATTTTACTTGAATTATTTTTCATAGTGAGATCATTTTAACATAAAAATAAAAGAAAAACAGCTCATTTATTTTTCTGTTAATTCTCTAACTGAGGCCTGGATCAAGACTTCTGTCGTATTAATGATAGAAATAGGGCTATTGATTTCTCCTACTGCTAATTGGAGATCCGTGCAGGCGAGTAAAATACATTCTACGCCCTTCTTACGCAGTGAATCAATAATTCCTTTGATTTTAACCGCTTGAGAA